>FWPV01000182.1_pt1 | contig 222566 bp, 207 predicted proteins | sample 2228371 | NCBI WGS metagenome assembly FWPV01 (sample SAMEA103939776, study PRJEB20133) | metagenome
GGTCCAAGCCGGAGGTCTCTCAACTACTATGTAGAACACGTCCAGTCCTCCACCGAAGGTGGAGGTTTATTTACTTCATAGTGAAGCAAGGGGCACCGGACGTCACGTCCCGTGCCCCTTCACTGTATAAGCTCCAAAGATCACTCGGCGACGCAGATTTCGTTGCGCAACATGGCGCGAGCCGTCCGCACCAGCAGCATCATGACGATGACCGTGAGAAGAAGTAGCAGACCGAGCCCGATCGCCTGATGTCCGGCCGATTGTGTCGCCGTCCCGTGGGCAAAACTGGCAATCGACAGGGCGGCAATCGGGAAGGAGAGCGCCCACCAGGACAGGGCGAAGGGCATGCCGCGGAAGCGCCGGACCTGGGTCGCCACGATCAAGGCAAAGACGTAACCGAGGCTGATGAGAATATGGCCGAACGCTCCCGGCTCGCCGGCGAGCCGCAGCCAGGCGACATAGGCAACGGCCGGCGGCGCAACTAGGATCATGACCGTCGGGACCATTCGGCCGGGGAGCGGTTCGTGGAACATCAGCCGATTGAGAACCAGGGTCAGAAGCACGATCCAGAACAGCAGCCCGCCGGAGAAGAAGAGCCAGGATATCTCGACATGGCCGAGCGGCCCGCCGGCGATCGGAACGATCACGTTGCCAACGGCGGGAATGAACCAGGCCGGCGAAAGCTGCGGCGGATGGAAGGGCCGATGCCCGATCCAGGCGCCGATGACGGCGAGCGCCAGAGTACCCTGCACCAGGGTTGCGCCCATCCAGACGATATTGGCGGCGGTTTGGTTGATACCCATCAGTGCCGTCGCCAGCAGCAGATAGGCGATCGACATGGCCGGAAAGAAGGCGATGCGGACCGGATGATGCCATTCCTGCAAAACGGCCGACGGTCGGGTCAGGAGCTTGGTCAGATAGGCGAGGCTGATGAGACCCAGCAGGATGGCCGACACCGCCAGAACCGCTTGTCCGACAAAGGCGGGCCAGGCAAAGGCATGACTTGCCGCATTCACGGAAAGCGTGAAGCCGAACATGCCCATGCCAACGGCGAAAAACATCACCGGGAAGTGCTCGATCCGCGAACTCGCAGGCTGTTCCTGTATCGCTTCTGTCATTGTCTCGAACTCCAAAAAGTCCGGAACTGGATGCGAGAAGGCCGTGCCCTTGGCGACCGCGGCGGCCGGCAACCTTCGTGGCCCTGGGGAATTTGGCTTGACGGGTCCCGCGGAAGCGAAACCCATGGCAGTCTTGGGTGAAAAATGCCGACGGGGCGGCAACCATGAAGGCGCCGCCCCGTGCAAACCTCAGTCTCTAGCCGGGGGATGAAGCAGGGACTGAAGGGTGTAAACGAGGATGGCGATGCCGATCGCGCCCATAGCGGCGACGCCGAAGAGCACGATCACGTCGACCGGGCCGCCAATATCGCGCAGGCCGGAGCGGGTGATGGTCTGGACAAAGACCACCGCCGCGACCGCGCCGACCGGCATGGAAAGCTGTGCCCACAGGAACTTTTTCCACGATACCTGCCGGTCGCGGATCAGCACATAGAGATAGGCGAGCGTGACGAGTGCGGCGACAGCCACCATGGCCCAGAACAGGGTGCGTCCGAAGATCTCCTCGAACACCGCGATCATCGTGCCGAAAGTCATATCCTTCATGGCAATCTCCCTCAGGCGCGGCCGCGCAGCATGGCGTTGTAGGTGGGCTTCAGGGCGATCTCCTTCATCAGCCAGGAGATCCAAAGCTCCTCAAGCGGCGCGATGATGCCGGGGAAGGATGGGGTGAGATTGTTGTTGTAATCAAACTCCACCAGCATGGCCTTGCCAACGCGGGTGATCAGCGGGCAGGACGTGTAGCCGTCATAACGCGCGGTGCTTTCCTTGCCCTCGATCTGCGCCGCAAGCTGCTCGACCACGACAGGAACCTGCCACTTGACGCTGGCGGCGGTCTTTCCCTTCGGCACGCCGGCAATGTCACCGACGGCGAAAACCTCCGGATAACGCGGGTGTCGCAGTGTGTGCTTGTCAACCTCGACCCAGCCCTGATCGACCCAGATGCCTTCCTTCCACGGCAGCGGGCTGTTCATCACGACCTCGGGCGCGCGCATCGGCGGGATCACGTTGGTGAAGTCGTAGCCGATCTCCTTGTCGCCTTCGGGCGTCTTGAAGGTCGCGATCCTGCGGCCCGGATCGATCTTGGTCATGACGTGGTCGTAGACGGGATCGATGCCGCGCTCCTCGAACAGCATGCGCACCTTCTCGCTGACGATCGGCACGGAGAAGAAGGTCTTGTTCTGCGCCGCATAGATCATCTTCGACTTGCTGCGCGTGCCCTTCTGCACCGCATAGTCATCGGTCAGGAAGGCATATTTCAACGGCGCGCCGGCGCATTTCATCTCGGTTGCCGGGCGCGAGAACAGGGCAACACCCCCCTTGTCGGTGAAACGGCTCATCTCCGCCCAGGTCTTGGCGGCATAGTCCGGGCCTGCATAGACCGAACCGATGCCGTCCTTGCCGATCAGGTCGAGGGACATGCCTTCGATCGCGCCATAATCGAGCCGCAGACCGGTGGCGACGAAGAGATAGTCATAGTCGACGGCCTTGCCGCCTGCCGTCACGACCTTCTTTGCCTCAGGATCGATTTCGGCGGCGGCTTCTTCGATCCACTCGATGTTGCGCGGCAACCATTCGGCGGTGGTCGAGACCGAGTAGTCAGCCGACTTGAGACCGGCTGCGATCAGCGTGAAGCCGGGCTGGTAGAAATGCTGCTTGCGGCCGTCAATGATGGTGATCTTGGCGCCATCCAGGCGCTGCGACAGCCGGTTGGCCAGGGCCGTGCCGGCAGCACCGGCACCGAGGATCACGATGCGGGCCGAAGTCTTGGTTTGCGCCTCGGCCGAATGTCCGATCGGGGCGGCGGCTAGCACCGCCCCGCCGGCCGCGAGGCCCATGAACTGTCTACGGTTGGTCCTCATCGGATCCCCTCCCTGTCCTTGCTTCATCGCCGGGCGGCGTCACCGTCACCGTACGATCCGTTCATCATCTGGCGATCCTCCTGCATCTCAAGCCACATGGCGTTGACGACGGCGAAGATCGCGGCGAGTGGCAGGCCCAGAAGCCATGCGAAGTACCACATATATGAATTCTCCTATTAATACACGGTTTCGTGGCTGCTGTTAATGTCGTGCTCCGTGACCTTGCCCCACAGGACCTTGTAGACCCAGGCGGTGTAGGCGAGGATGATCGGCACGAAGATGACGGCCATGACCAGCATGACGAAGAGCGTCTGGTGCGAAGAGGACGAATTCCAGACCGTCAGCGACGACTTGGGATCGATCGATGAGGGCAGGATGAACGGGAACATCGTCAGTCCTGCCGAGGCGATGATGCCGGTGATCGACAGCTTCGAGAACAGCAGAGTAGAGACCTCGCGTCCGGCCCTCAGACCGAGGAAGGCGAGGATTGCCCCGACGAAGCCGAGGATCGGTGCGACGGCGATCCAGGGACGCAGCGAATAGGCCTCGATCCAGGACGGGCTGCGGGCGACCTCGCCAAGCAGAGGGTTGGACGGGCCGTCGGTGACCGGCGTGCCGACGATGGCATAGCCCTCGATGCCCGTCATCAGCCAGACACCGGCCAAGGCATAGGCCAGGATGGTGACCAGCGCCGCGATCGAACCATAGGTGCGGGCACGCTCGCGCACCGGTCCGTCCGCCTTCAATTGCAGCCAGGCAGCCCCATGCATCACCAGCATGGCCAGCGACACGACGCCGGCGAGCAGGGCGAAGGGGTTGAGCAGACCGAAGAACGAGCCGTCATAGAAGATCATCAGGTCTTCGTTGAAGCGGAACGGCACGCCCTGCAGCACATTGCCCATGGCGACGCCGAAGATCAGCGCCGGCACGGCGCCACCGACGAAGAGCGCCCAGTCCCAGGCGCTGCGCCAAGTGGCGCTGTCACGCTTGGAGCGATACTTGAAGCCGACCGGCCTCAGGATCAGTGCGGCCAGGACCGCAAACATGGCAAGATAGAAGCCGGAGAAGCTGACGGCGTAGAGCGGCGGCCAGGCGGCGAAGATCGCCCCGCCCCCGAGGATGAACCAGACCTGGTTGCCTTCCCAGACCGGGCCGATCGTGTTGATGGCGACACGGCGCTCCACGTCGGTCTTGCCGACGAAGGGAAGCAGTGCGCCGACGCCCAGGTCGAAGCCGTCGGTCAGGGCGAACCCCGTCAGCAACACGCCGAGCAGCAGCCACCAGACGACCCGCAGCAGTTCGAAATCGAGAAATTGATGAAGGATCATGATCGTTACTCCGCGGGTTGGGCGAACGGCGAGGGCGCGCTCAGCCGGTCACGATGCTGCTTCTGCCACTGATCGGATTCAGGCACGTCCATGTACGGGCCCTTGCGGATGTATTTCAGCATCAGCCCCATTTCGATGATGAACAGCACGGTGTAGAACAGCACGAAGCCGGCCAGCGTGATTGCCAGATCGGTGACGGACAGGTGGGAGGCAGAGAGCGCCGTCGGCAGAACGCCGTCCACCGTCCAGGGCTGGCGACCGAATTCGGCGACGAACCAGCCCAGCTCGGCGGCAAGCCAAGGCGTCGGGATGATGATGACGGCAAGCCAGAGCGCAAGACGCGGGAACTGCATCCGGCGGAACGAGGCCATCCAGAAGAACCAGGCCATGACCGCGATGAAGGAGAAGCCGAGAGCCACCATCAGGCGGAAGGCCCAGAACAGCGGCCAGACGGTGGGAACCGTGTCATTGGCGGCCATCTTGATCTGGTCGTCGCTTGCCTGGCGCGGATCGTCGACATAACGCTTCAGCAGCAGGGCGAAGCCGAGATCCTTGCTGTGGGTCTCGAAGGTGGTGCGGACCTCATCCGACACGACGCCCTTGTTGGCCCGGTAGGTCATCAGCGCGTCATAGGCGATCTGACCGGAACGGATGCGGTCTTCAGCCTGCTTGACGAGATCGGCAATGCCGGGGATCTCATGGGTGAGCGAGCGGGTGCCGATCAGGCCCATGACATAGGGGATGTGCAGGGCGTAATGGGTCTCGCGCGCCTCCTGGTCGGGAAAACCGACAAGGGTGAAGGATGCGGGCGCCGGCAGGGTTTCCCACATGCCCTCGATGGCGGCGAGCTTCATCTTCTGCGAATGGGTGACGGAATAGCCCGATTCGTCGCCGAGGATGACGACGGAGAGCGCCGAAGCCAGGCCGAAGCTGGCCGCAACCGCGATCGAGCGGCGTGCCAGTTCCGTGTGCCGGTTCTTCAGCAGATACCAGGCCGACACGCCGAGCACGAAGACGGAGGCCGTGACATAGCCGGCCGAAACAGTATGGACGAATTTCGCCTGGGCGACCTCGTTGAACACGACGTCGAAGAACGAGGTCATCTCCATACGCATCGACATGGGATTGAACTCGGCGCCGACCGGGTTCTGCATCCAGCCATTGGCAATCAGGATCCACAGCGCGGAGAAGTTCGAGCCGATCGCCACCAGCCAGGTGACGATCAGATGGGCGCGCTTGGAGAGCTTGTCCCAACCGAAGAAGAACAGGCCGACGAAGGTGGCCTCGAGGAAGAAGGCCATCAGACCCTCGACCGCCAGCGGTGCGCCGAAGATATCGCCGACATAATGGCTGTAGTAGCTCCAGTTCATGCCGAACTGGAATTCCATGGTGATGCCGGTGGCAACGCCGAGGACGAAGTTGATTCCGAACAGGGTGCCCCAGAATTTGGTCATCTGTCGCCAGATCGGCCTATCGGTCATGACATAGACCGTTTCCATGATCGCAACGATGATGGATAGGCCGAGCGTCAGGGGGACGAAGAGAAAGTGATACATCGCCGTCATCGCAAATTGCAGGCGTGACAGCTCGACAATATCGAGTTCCATGGTCTTGCTCTCGGTTGGTTAAAACATGCATCTCCGACACATGATAATTTCCCTATGTATCAACCGAGCGACGCCGTCCTTGATTTGAATCATTATCGTGCATCTGCACTGCACCTTTTAGGGATTGCCGATCGCAATCTCTGCATCAGCCCAGGCGCGCTCCTCGTCCCGATGGGCGGCCAGCAGGATGGCCGCATCGGGGAAGCCGGCCCGCAGACGCGCAAGGAGGGTGAGCGCCGTCGCCCGGTCAAGACCTTCCGTCGGCTCGTCGAGCAGGAGGATGCGCGGTCGGCGCACGAGCATGCGGGCAAGCGCCAGCCTGCGCTTCTCGCCGCCGGAGAGGCCGAGGCCGGCCTCGGCGAGCCGGCTGTCGAGACCGCCCCTGTCGGCAATTGCCGTGTCGAGGCAGGCCATGTGCAGGCTCTGCCAGAGGAGGTCGTCGGAAGCTGCAGGATCGGCAATGCGCAGATTGTCGGCGATCGTGCCGCTGACCAAAGCGGTGCGCTGCGGCAGATAGCCGATCAGGGCGGCGCGCTCGGCTTCCTGATAGCTGGCGAGCGCCCGGCCAGCGATCTTGATCGCACCACCGTCCGGCAGGATCACCCCGCGGACGGCATTGAGGAGCGTGGTCTTGCCGGCGCCGCTCGGCCCGACGAGGGCAATCGTTTCTCCGGCCTGCACTGTGAAGTCGAGGTCGCGGAAAAGAACGCGACCGCGCTGTCGGCATGACAGGCCGCGCACCTCGACGAGGGGGGCCTCGATCCCCGGCCCGCTGATGCCTGTCGGTGGTGACGCGACCGGCACAAGGCTGCCAGCCGCAGCGAACGCGCTCTCGATCCGCCGGGCGGCATCCGTCATTTTGCCGAGTTCGGCAATGCCGCGGGCCAGCGGTGCCGCGGTCTCGGCAAGCGCCAGGGCCGCAAAGAAACCAAGTGCGGCCCGTGCCGGGTCGAGAAGCCCGCCCATGGCGGCCATGCCGGCGATCAACAGGCTGCCGCCGGCCGCAATCGTGCCGGCCGCGGCCAGGAGAAGGGCCGAGGTACGCTCGGCTGCATCAATGCGCGCCTGCGCCTGCTGCAGGCATCTTTGCGCGTCGAGAACTGCCTCGCGCTGATCCTCGAGGCGTCCGGCCACTGCAAGTTCGGAGCGTCCACGCAGCATGTCGATGAACCGCATACGCAGCGCCTGGCTCGCCCGCTGCGCAAGGCGGGAGGGCCTGGCCGAGATGCGGGCGCTCAACGCAAGCGCCGCAGCGACCCCGCAGACATAGCTGCCGACTTGCCAGAAGGCGACCGCCGGCACCACCAGCCAGGCAACGAGCGCAAGTGTTGCGCCGAGCACGAGCACCGCGGCAATGGCCGGCATGACCAGACGCAAGGCCATGCCGTCGAGCGCATCGACATCGATCGTCAGATGGTTGAGGCGCTCCGATCCGCGCAGGCGGCCGAGCAGGACGACGGGCTTGCGCAGCATGGCGGCAAGCAGGGCGACCCGCAGATCCGCCAGCCCCTTCAGCGTCGCATCATGGGTGGCGAGCCGTTCGCCATAGCGGGCGGCGGCGCGCCCCAGTGCCAGAAAGCGGACGCCGGCACTGGGGCGAAAGACATCGAAGCTCAGACCGGCACCGGCGAGCCCGGCCATGCCCGCCGCGGTGATGAACCAGCCGGAGAGACCGAGCAGGGCAAGACCGGCGCCGAGCACGGCAATGGACAGCAGGACGCCGAGCGACAACACGCCGAGCCGGCTGCGCCAAACCCGCCAGAAGACCCGGATCAGCGCCTTCATTGCGAACCTCCCAGATCGATCGTTCTGTCCAGGCGGGCGACCAGCCGGGGATCGTGGGTGGCGATCACAAGGGTTGCGCCGCCGCGCGCCGCCTGATCGAGCGCGGTGATCACCCGGTCGGCGGTTTCCGCATCGAGGTCGGCCGTCGGCTCGTCGGCGAGGATCACCCGCGCCCCGGAATAGATGGCGCGTGCCATCATCAGCCGGCGGGCCTCGCCGCCGGACACGCCGCTGCCATTCTCGCCGAGACGCGTGCCGATCCCCTGCGGAAGGACTTCCGCAAGACCGTCGATCGCGGCCGCCCGTAGCGAGGCCTGAAGCCGCGACGGATCGGCCCGTCCATCCGAAAGCGCGATGTTGGCTTGCAGGCTGGCATTCAAGAGGTGCGGGTGCTGCCCAATATGGCCGATGACACTGCGCCAGTCGTCCGCGCAATCGTCATCGAGCAGCCGACCGGCGATTTCTATGCGGCCGTTCGCCGGCCGTACCAGCCCCGCCAGAAGGGCAATCAGCGTCGTCTTGCCCGCGCCGCTCGGACCGGTGATCGCCACTTTTTCACCGGGTTCGATCCGGAAATCCGGAAAAGCGATCTCACGGCCGCCGACCAAGACGCGAAGGCCGGTCACGGCGATCGTCGGCCGATCCGCGAAGGCCGTTGCCGGCCGGCCGCCATGGCCGAGGATCGCCTGTGACGAGCGGGCCTCCCGCTCTGCCAGTTCTCCGGCGACGGCCAAAGCCGCGGCCTTGTCGTGCCAGGCGGCGGCGAGATCCCTGAGCGGCTGAAAGAAGTCGGGTACCAGCAGGAGAATGAAGATACCCTCGGACACGGACAGAGGAGTGGCATAGGCTCCGAAGCCGAAGGTTCCGAGCAGGCTGAAGCCGACATAGACCGCGACCATGGCGATGCCGATGGCGGCGAACAGCTCTAGGACCGTCGAGGACAGGAAGGCGATCCGCAGGACCTCCATGGTTCTCGCCCGCAAACTGTCGGCCGCCATGCGAAAGCGCTCGACGGTGCGCGCCTCGGCATTAAGCAACCGAATATCGGCAGCGGCATTCAGCCATTCGAGCAGGACGGAATTCAGTGTCCCGGTCTCGGCCATGTGTTTTTCGCTGGCATCGCGCGCGGCAAGTCCGATCAGTGCCATGAAAAGTGGGATGAGCGGGCCCGCCACCAGGAGGATGAGTGCCGCCACCCAGGACAGGGTCGCGACCACCCCGAGGATGACGAGGGGAACGATCGCCACCCGGGCCGCGGCAAGGCGATAGCGCGTGACATAGGGCAGGAGCGCATCGAGTTTGCCCGAAAGCAGTGTTGCCAGCGCGGCCGACGTCTGCGGATCGGGTTCCATCGGAGAGACGAGGCTTTCCCTCGCCACCAGATGGGCACGCTCCCGCGCCACGATCTGTTGCGCAATCCCAAAGGCCTTCCGCCCCGCCAGCGCTTCGCCGAGATGCCGGAAAAGACCAAGGCCAATAAAGAGAGATGCGGTCGTAAGCGGGGACAGGAATGGCTGGCTGCCTTCGGCCAGCGCCGCCAAAAACTGCGCCACCAGCCAGGCTTGCGGGACCCAAAGGAGAGCCGACGCGGACGAAAGAGCGGCGGCACCGCTCATGGGCCGCGTCCAGGGCCTTTCCAGATCGGCAAGCCGCCTGCGGGCGGCATCCTCTGTCTTTGGTACGATTTTGGTCACAATCAACCTAGAATAATCTGCATGCAGGATGCGTGTTTTATCGCAAAACTCAACGCCGGAGATGACTTAGATCAATTTTCCGACGGATCCTTCGCCACTCATGACATGGATCAAGCGTTTTACCAAAACGTCATGTCATCACGGGGCCTTGAGAGGGACCCTCGCAGGAAGACACCGATGCGGCTCACCACACGGACCAATCTGGCCATCCGAACCTTGATGTTCTGCGCCGTCAATCGCGACGTCACGGTGCGCAAGTCGGACATAGCGGTCGCCTGCAACGCATCGGAGAACCATCTGGGGCAGGTGATCCGTATTCTCGGGCAGCACAGGTTCATTGATGCGACCCGCGGGCGAAACGGCGGATTGCAACTGATGCGGCAGCCATCGGACATCAATATTGGCGCCGTGTTTCGCGTTTTCGAAGCCGACCTGCCGTTTGCGGAATGCTTCAGCACCGCCAATACCTGTCCGCTGGTCAAGGTCTGCTGGCTGAGGAACGCCATCCGCGACGCCGTCGACGCCTTCTACGCCTCGCTCGACAAGGTGCGGCTGTCGGATCTGGTCGAGGGCAATGCCGGGCTGGAAAGCCTTTTGCACTTCCACTCCCCGCCGCGCTGCGGCAACAAGGGACGCAGTGTCACCGCTATGCCGGATCTCGCGCCCGCATAAGGGCGCCAAGGGAGATCGCTTGAGACCGCGCGAACCCTGGTGCCGGAAACAGTGTCTTCATTCCGGTGCGCTGCTGGCAGCCCCCGGGCCTCAAGGCTCCCGGAGCATCGACTGCAGCAGCCTCACTCGGTCTTTGCGCCTTCGGTTCTGCGGTTCGCGTCCTGGAGGAGTTTGTCGTAGCGTTTCGCTTCCGCCAGCAGATCGCTGAGGCGCTCGATGCCGCGGGCCTGCAAGACACGCTTCAAGCGGAGAAAGACCTCGGCGGTGGCAAGCGTATCGCCCATGGCCGTGTGGCGCTGGTTCTGCGGCAGCTCCACGCCGAGCCGGTTCACCAGATCATCCAGCGTGTGGTTCTCGGCAAGACCGAAGACGGCCGCCGACATGAGCACGGTATCGAGGATCGGGTTGGCGAAGCGGATGCCAAGCTCGACTTCGCGACGCCACAGGAAGGACATGTCGAACGGCGCATTGTGAGCGACGATCACTGCATCCCGGGCAAACGTGTGAAATCGCTCGACGGCCTCCTGAACGCTGGCGGCATCGACCACCATGTCGTCCGTGACGCCGTGAATGGCGGAAGAGGCGCGCGGGATCGGCCGGCCGGGATTGACCAGCATGTCGAGGGTCTCTCCCGGTACGCGCCGGCCATTGACGATGCGAACCGCGGCAATCTGTACAATCTCGTCGCCGCGCTCGGGGAAGAGCCCGGTGGTCTCCGAATCGAACACGACATAGGTGAGATCATCAAGCGGCGTATCGGCCATGCGCTCGGCATAGGCGCGGGACAGAAGATCGAAATCGTAGACGACCGAGACGGCGTTGTCAGACGCGGCCGGGCCGATGTGCTGGATGGGGCGCAGGGCGAACATGAAAGCCGCCGTTTCCGCGTCCGTGTCCTGTCGAAGCGTGGCCGCGTGGGCGGCAAGGATCGCCTCCGCCGACAGCCCGCCCGGACTTCCGTCGATCGCAGCGCCCAGACAATGCGCGAGCTCTTCGGCCGACAGCGCCCGCCCCTGCCAGGAGAGACGGATTTCCGCTGCCGCGGCCCTTTCCGCAATTTCCAGCCGAAGCCCCGCAAGTTGCTGCAGCGAAGCAACCGCCCGGGCCAGATATGCGACCAGCGAGACGATGTCGAAGGCGTTACAGCGCACCATGAGCGGGCTTGCCTCGACCTCGAGCATAAGGCCCAGGGAAGAGATCTGCTTCTGCAAATCCACCGCCAGTTCGCGGACGTCGACCGCAGCCATGGGCCAGCCATCGGCCCGACAGCCCTCGAACCGCACCGCGAGCTCGTCCAGGGTCGATCGAAGCTGATCGACCTCTTGCGCCAAGTCGGCGGAGGAGACCGGGTCTTGAAGGCCGGACTTTCCCGCGACCCGCGCCGCAAGCGCCCCGACCGCCGGGCAAATGTGTTCGAAAACCTCACCCAGTAGCACATCGCGCCTTGCATAGGCGGCAATCTCGGCCGTCACATCGCGGAGCGTGATGACATAGGCGGCATCATCACCGCCATTGTCGCGCGCAAGGCGCATCCGCCCCGCCAGACGCCGGGCGCCGCATGGGCTAGTACAGACAAACTCCAGAACGCCGTCCGGCACCGCCGCCTCGAGCAGGCGCTGGTGGACATGGCGGATCGCCCCATCGTCCACGTAGTCGAAGAGGTTGCGCCCCAGACAGACCGGTGTCTTCGGTCCGGAAAGCATGCGGTGGGCGGCGCTGTTGTAGAAGACGATGTGGTGCCGGCCGGTGCAGAGCAGAACGCCCGGCGGGACATCGGAAAGCAGGTGTTCGAGCTTGTTCTTGTCGGCGGCAAGGCGCGCCGTCTCGCGGGCGACCGTCTCGGCAAGCGAACCGCGGCTCTTCGCCAGACTGGACGAGGCCGACACGGCGGCCTCGGCGATGTCCCCAAGATAGCGGGCCTGGGCGGCGTCGATATCATCGGCCACGTCCGCATGGGCGCGCACGCGCAAGGCCGCGGCGAGCTGCTCCATCGGGCGCGCCAGATGGGTGTCGAACAGAAACGCGACGGCGGCAATCAGCGCCACGATGGCGAACCCGGCAGCCAGGGCGCCCTGAACGAAGGCGTTGAACATTTCGGGGTTTCCGTGGCGGTGATAACCAAACCACAGGCCCATGGCGAGCGCGGCAATCGAGCCGACGGCCAGAGCAATGAAGAAGAGAAGAATGCGGCCCCGAAGCCCGATTCGCATGATCACGGTCGTTTCAACTCCGTCTGCAGGCGATTTCGAGAAGATGGTCGTCCGCCGGCAAGGCGGTCCAGGCGACGCCGCTGACCGTGCCGTCCTCGGCAATCTTCACCTGATCGCCCAGCAGGTCTGCGCGGCGGCGACCGGCACAATCGAACAGAACCTTGATGCGTGCCGCGGATTGCCAGCGGGCAGCGAGGAGGATGTCGACCATCACCTGGTCCGGCTGGTTGGGATGGCGCTGGACCGTTCGCATGTCGACGGCGCTGTAACGCGTCACCACCGGCTTGTAGTATGACCAAGGCCTCAGCGGAGAACGCTGCTCGTTGTTCCAGGCAACAACAACGCCCTCCGGCTGGGTCGCCACATTGCGTTCGAACCAGCTGTACTCGCTCCAGATCGCATAGCTCAGCATGCCGAGACCGGCCGAGGCCGGCACGATCCATTTCGGCAGCAGGCCGCGGCTGATCCAGCGCAGGCCCAGGGCGAGACCGGCCACGGCCACACCGGCAACGACAGCCGCAATCAATTCAAAGATCATTCATTCATTCCTTCAGGCGGGCGCCCGTCCGCCGTTGGCGAGCGCCGATTGCATTGTTCTGACCACGACGAACGCATCACGAAGATGGGAGCGCTCGAAGTCGCCATAATCATAAGGGGCGAGATAATTGTCCGGCTTCTGCCCTGCCTTGACCTGGTTGGCCTGGTTGCGCAGCCGCATTTCGGCAATCAGATCATAGGCCGCGACCAGATCCCGCGCGCCTGAGCTCGAGATGACGCCGCTTGCCTCGGCGGCCAGCAGCCGGGCGCGCGTATTGACCGGCGGCAGACGCGCCATCAGGCTGTAGACGCGGCCGAGGTCGACGACCGGCACGACGCCGTTGTGCTTCATGTCGATGTGGTTGCGGTGCTCGCCACTGCGGATCGTGGCAAAGCCGCGCAGAAGCCCGAGCGGCGGGGCATGTTTCAGCGAATTGCTGACCATGTGCGCCACGAAGATCGAGTTGCGGCTCGCCCTGTCGAGGACTTCGGCCTGGAGTTCATGAAACAGCGCCGCCGTCCCGGCGATGGGGCGCAGATCGAACATGACGCTGGCGAGCATCTGCGCCGTGGGTTCCGGGGCGGAGACCCAGTCGTGGAAATAGCCGCGCCAGACGTTCACGGGCTGGCACCAGCGCAAATTCGTCGCCATCATGTCGCCGGGACAATAGACGTAACCGCAGGCATCCAGTCCGTCGCTCACCCGTTTCGCGAGGCTCTCGAACCAGGGCCGCTGGCTCTCGACGAAGCTGTCATCGATGAAGATGCAATTGTCCTGGTCGCTGACGCCCGTCTGTTCCTGGCGGCCCTGGCTGCCGCAGGCAAGCCACAGATAAGGGACGGGCGGCGGGCCGAGATCGCGCTCGGCGAGCACGATCAACCGCCGGGTGACCGCATCGGCGACATCGGTGATCAGGCGCGTCACCACCTCGTGCGCCTGGTTGCCGCCGACAAGCTGGACGAGCAGCTGCGGGATACGGTCGGTGATCAGGCGCAGTTCCGACACGTGTTCGGCAGAGGCGATCTCTCCGATCATCAATGCCGAGCTCGTTGCCTGGAAACGGGTCAGGTCGGTCTGGGTGACAATGCCGACCAGCTGGTCGCCTTCGACCACCGGCAGATGGCCGACACGGTGTTCCAGCATCAGATTGAGGACGTCCGAGCCGAGCGCATCCTCGGTAAGGCTGAAGGGCCGCGGCGTCATGATCGCGCGGACCGGGGTCGTGGCCGGATCGAGCCCTTCGGCGACCACCCTTGAGGCGAGATCGCGGGTGGTCACGAGACCGACAAAACGGCCCTCCTCGACAACCCCGAGGCTCGAGATCCTGCGGTCGCGCATCAGTTCCGCCGCATGGCGAACCGTTGAATGCGCCGAACAGACCAGGGCCGGTTTCGACATCAGATCGCCGATCTTGCGCAGCGCCATGTCGGATCGCCGCGTCTCGGCGGCACGCCCGCGGGTGAAGAACCGGGCATAGACCGGTTGCTCGCCCATCAGCCGCTTGAACTCGGAGACAGGCAGCACCAGAAGCAGAAGATCGCTAAGCGCACGCGCGCTGGTCACGGCATGGCCGTCGGCCATGAGGCCGCGCTCGCCGAAGGAATTGCGCGGGGAGAGCTGGGAGATCACCGTGCCGGCGGCATCCTTGACCTCGACGCTGCCCTCCATGATCACGAACAGGCCCGGAAGCGCGCTGCCATGGGCATAGACTTCCGCGCCGGCCAACAGCTTCTTGCAGATGAAGGTTTCAGCGACGTGCTCGAGCTCCGCCCGAGGCAGGCTGTCATAGGGATGGACGGTCTCGAGGAATTTCAGGATATCGGAGCTGGCTGCAGCCATCATGACCTCAACGGACCGGTCGCTCGGTCAAGCTTCAGGTTGAGGGAAAAGAACGGGCGGCTTTCGCCGCCCGTCCACCATTGGTTTGGTCTCAGTGGCCGGTGGCCTGACCGGCGCCGCGCGGTACGCGGATCGATTCCACCAGTTCCTGAACGTGGGCCGGCGGAGCCGCGGTCATCATCGAGACGATATAGGCTGCACCGAAGTTCAGCGCTGCACCGATCGGACCGAAGGCTGCCGGCGGGATGCCGAACAGGTGGTTGGCGGGCACGTTCTCCAGCATGTTGGTGCCGGGGATGAAGAACCAGCCGAGATAGGTGAACAGGTAGACGCAGGTTGCAATCAGGCCGACCAGCATGCCGACGGTGGCGCCGGCGGAGTTGATGCGCTTCGAGAAGATGCCCATCATCAGAGCCGGGAAGATCGTGGCGGCGGCAAGACCGAAGGCCAGTGCCACGGTCTGGGCCGCAAAACCCGGAGGGTTGAGGCCGAGAAGCGTTGCCACGAGGATTGCACCGGCCATCGCGACACGAGCGACCATGAGCTCGTTCTTTTCCGAGATGCCCGGCACGAGCCAATCCTTGATCAGGTCATGGCTGATCGAGGACGAGATCGCCAGCAGAAGACCGGCGGCCGTCGACAGAGCGGCTGCAAGACCGCCAGCGGCGATGAGACCGATGACCCAGCCCGGGAGCTGTGCGATTTCCGGGTTGGCGAGAACGAGGATGTCGTTGTTGATATCCAGTTCGTTGCCGGCCCAGCCACGCTGCGTCGCCGTTTCGGTGAAGCCTGCAGCCTTGTCGTTGTAGTACTGGATGCGGCCGTCGCCGTTCTTGTCCTGGAACTTCAGCAGACCGGTGACTTCCCAGGTGCGCATCCAGTCAGGACGCTCTTCGTAGAGAACGGCTTCAGACTGCGGACCGTTCGGGAAGATGGTGTCGATGATGTTCAGGCGAGCCATGGCGCCGACGGCCGGAGCGGTCAGGTAGAGCAGCGCGATGAAGACCAGCGCCCAGCCGGCCGACCAACGAGCGTCGGAGACCTTGGGAACGGTGAAGAAGCGGATGATGACGTGCGGCAGACCAGCCGTACCGATCATCAGCGACAGGGTGAACAGGGTCATGTTGAGCATGGAACCCTGAGCGGTGTAAGCGGTGAAGCCGAGGTCGGTGACGACCTGGTCAAGCTTCTGCAGCAGCGGCAGGCCCGATTCCGTATGGGTCGAGAACAGGCCGAGCCACGGCAACGGGTTGCCGGTGAGCTGCAGCGAGATGAAGATCGCCGGAATGGTGTAGGCGATAATCAGAACGACGTACTGGGCAACCTGCGTGTAGGTGATGCCCTTCATGCCGCCGAGAACCGCATAGGCAAAGACGACGGCGGCAGCGATCCACAGACCGGTCGAGACTTCGACTTCAAGGAAGCGCGAGAACGCGACGCCGGCACCGGTCATCTGACCGATAACATAGGTGACCGAGATGGTGATCAGGCAGACGACCGCGAGCAGACGGGCCTTCTGGCTGTAGAAACGGTCGCCGATGAACTGCGGCACGGTGAACTTGCCGAACTTGCGCAGATAGGGCGCGAGCAGCAGTGCGAGCAGAACGTAGCCGCCGGTCCAGCCCATCAGATAGGTGGAGTTTGCGTAACCGACACCGGCGATGAGGCCGGCCATGGAGATGAACGAGGCAGCCGACATCCAGTCAGCCGCGGTCGCCATGCCGTTCATGACGGGATGCACGCCGCGGTTTGCGGCGTAGAATTCAGCGGTGGAACCGGCTCGGCTCCAGATGGCAATGCCGATGTAAAGCGCGAAGGACGCGCCCACAATCAAAAGATTAAGGGTGTACTGATCCATATGCAATGTCCGCCTTACTGCTCGTCGACGCCGAATTCGCGGTCGATCTTGTTCATGTACATCGCGTAGTAGAAAATCAGCGCGATAAAGACGATGATCGAACCTTGCTGGGCGAACCAGAATCCAAGGTCAGTGCCGCCAACGGCAATGCCGGACAGCATCGGACGCAGCAGAATGCCGAATCCGTAGGACACGATGGCCCAAATGGCCAGGCAGATGTAGATAATGCGAATATTGGCTGCCCAATAGGCATTGGACGATTTGTCCATAAGTAGTCCTCCTCCAGTGTCGGGCGTCGATCGAGACCCAAACTCCTCCGCCACGTCTCAAGTTCAGCCGCCAATCCTGACGCCTGCCGCGCAGCCGCTCCTCCGCTGCACGTTAACCCTCTCGTAGCTAGAGCAGACTAGTCACGGCTCACCAAGTTCCAAGCCCACGTTTGGTCGTAAGACCAAAGTCTTATGGGGAAAAGGTCGGAAAAATCAGGCCTGCGGCGGCTTTTCTAGGGCTCGCCGGCCGAGCGAAACGCGGCGCCGGAGGGAAAGGCAGCGCGCCCCTGCGGCTCAGCGGCTCGACTGCAAACGGACGCAACGGACGCGTGTCCAGATCCTCTCGAACAAAGTGCCGAAGGGATCTGGACCGGACCTACGCGTCGTTTGCCGGTCAATGCACAGAAGCGCTTGCCGCCAAACGTTCGTCCTTGTCGTGCAGGGCGAAGCGGTCGACCATGTCGGCGCTCGCCTCGTTGAAGCCGAGCAGGTCAACCTCCACACCTGCCTTTCGATATTTCAGCACCACCTTGTCCAGTGCGCCGACAGCGGTGATGTCCCACAGATGTGCGGCACTCACGTCGATCACGACCCGGTCGGCCAGATCTGCAAAGTCGAAGGCATGGAAGAAGCTCTCTGCCGAAGCGAAGAAGATCTGGCCGATGACGCGGTAGGTGATGGTGCGGGCGGACGGATCGTCGTGGCGGGAGACATGGAAGAGTTTGGCCACCTTTCCGGCGAAGAAGATGCCGGACAGGAGCACGCCGACGATGACGCCCTTGGCGAGGTCGTGGGTGGCGACCACGGTGACCACCGTTGCCAGCATGACGACGGAGGACTGCCAGGGATTGCGCCGCAGATCGAGCATCGAACGCCAGGAGAAGGTGCCGATCGAGACCATGATCATCACGGCGACGAGCGCTGCCATCGGGATGATGCGGACGAGATCATCGAGCACGACGATGAGGAAGAGCAGGAAGGCGCCGGCGACGAAGGTGGAGAGGCGTCCACGGCCGCCCGAGGTGACATTGATCACCGACTGGCCAATCATGGCGCAGCCGCCCATGGCGCCGATCAGCGCCGAGGCAATGTTGCCCGTGCCCTGGCCAATGCATTCCTGGCTCTTGTTGCTCGGCGTATCGGTCATGTCGTCGACGATCTGAGCCGTCAGCAGTGATTCCAAGAGGCCGACCGCGGCAAGCGTCACCGAATAGGGCAGGATGATCTGCAGCGTCTCCAAGGTGAGCGGCACATCCGGGAGAAGGAAAACCGGCAGCGTCGAGGGCAGTTCGCCGAGGTCGCCGACGGTGCGCAGGTCCATGCCCGTCCACCAGGCGAGCGTGGTCAGCACGGCAATGGCGACAAGCGGCGACGGGACCGCCTTCGTCACGTAGGGAAAGAGATAGATGATCGCGAGGCCGCCGGCGATCATGGCATAGGTCAGGCCCGGCACGCCGATCAGCTCGGGCAACTGCGCCATGAAGATCAGGATGGCGAGCGCGTTGACGAAGCCGGTGATGACCGAGCGCGAGACGAAACGCATGACGCGACCGAGCTTCAGAAAGCCGGCAAGGATCTGGATGAGGCCCATCAGGATGGTCGCGGCGAAGAGATATTGCAGGCCGTGCTCCTTGACCAGCGTCACCATGATCACGGCAGTGGCGGCCGTGGCCGCCGAAATCATACCGGGTCGTCCGCCAACAAAGGCTGTGACGCAGGCAATGGCGAAGGAGGCATAGAGGCCGACCTTGGGATCGACGCCGGCAATGACGGAAAAGCCGATGGCTTCGGGAATGAGGGCGAGCGCCACGACGATGCCGGACAGGATATCGCCACGGATATTGGAGAACCACTCGCGGCGGTAATTGGACAGGGTCTGCATTGTAGATTTTTCACAGATGTTGCAACGGTCCGAGCGGGTCTCGGGCCAGGAAACGTAATGGGTTGCGTTGCTGTGTTGTCTGGCGGATCGGCGGCCAGAAGAGCCACCCGGGGTTTCACCGGGTCCTTGTGGATGACGTGGTCATAGGGGACCCATTGACGAAACGCAAGCGGGCGACTGCAATGCCGCCCGCTCAGATCAGTCCGAGCCCCGCCCGAGAAACGCACGGATTTCTTGAGAACGAAGAGCGGCGTATGGATCACCGTGCCGACCAGCGCCGATCACGACCCCTCCTTCCTCCCCCAGCTGCTAGACACGAGTTTTGTCGCCCCCGGCAGGCCGCGGCGAACCGCCGAAGACCATATAAAGATTTGTTTATATCCTTGACGCAGCCGCTGCGGGGAGGCATGGTGCCGCCATCGTGGTTCTGCGGGTGCCTTTTGCCCGGAGCTAAGAGGGAATACGGTGACGATGCCTTGAGCATCCATGCCGGAGCTGCCCCCGCAACTGTAGGCGGAGAGCCGTCGTCCACTTATGTCACTGAGGAAGACGCCTCGGGAAGACGGACGCCGGCGATGACCCGCAAGCCAGGAGACCTGCCGCGATAGATAACGTCCACGGGCGGGGTGTCCCGGTGTGCCGCTTTTTGCGATCGGCACACCCGTGTCCGTCCCGCAGATGCGTCGTGCCATGCCTTGCCCACAACCTTCGGGGTACAAGGAAATGAGCATCAAGACGGCAAATCTCGGCTTTCCCAGAATCGGCAGGAAACGCGAACTGAAGTTCGCGCTCGAAGCCTATTGGGCAGGCAGGAGCGACGAGGCGGCCCTTCTGCAGGTGGCGCGCGATCTGCGGCAACGGCATTGGAAACTGCAGCAGGAACACGGGATCGACGTGATCCCGTCCAACGATTTTTCACTGTACGACCATGTGCTCGACCATGCGGTCATGGTCGGTGCCATTCCGGACGGCTATGGCTGGACGCAAGGACCGGTCTCGCTTCAAACTTATTTCTCCATGGCGCGGGGCGAGAGGGGGAGTGACAAGGCCGATTGCGGCTGCGCCAACCACCAGGGCGCCGGTCGCGCCGCCCTCGAGATGACCAAATGGTTTGACACCAACTATCATTATCTGGTTCCGGAATTCGACGCAGGCCAGCAGTTCTCGCTGACAGAGAACAGGCCGCTCGACGCCTTTCTCGAAGCGAAAGCGACCGGCATCCACACACGCCCGGTGATTCTTGGCCCCGTCACGATCCTGAAGCTCGGCAAGGCGCGGGACGGATCGGATCCGCTCGACCTGCTCGACCGGCTGCTTCCGGTCTATCGTCGGATCCTTGCCGAACTCAGGGAAGCGGGCGCCGACTGGGTGCAGATCGATGAGCCCTGCCTTGCCCTCGACTTGAGCGACAAGGAACGCGATTGCCTGACGCGCGCATTCTCGGCCTTCGCCGAGGCTGTCCCGGACCTACGGATCATGGTGGCAAGCTATTACGGAGCCTACGGCGACAATCTTGCGACCGCACTCACCTTGCCGGTCGAGGGTCTGCATGTCGACGGCATTCGTGCCGCCGCCGAGCTGAAACAGCTCGTGACGCAGGCGCCCGCGCACATGACCCTCTCGCTCGGCCTTCTCGACGGGCGCAATGTCTGGCGCGCCGATCTGGACGCCATTCTCCGCGAGCTCGGCCCGCGGCTCAAGGACCGTGCGGGAGGCCCGCTGCAACTGGCGCCGTCCTGCAGCCTGCTGCACCTTCCCTACGACCTTGCCGATGAAGTGGCGCTCGACCTGGAGCTCAGAACTTCTCTCAGCTTCGCCACCGAGAAGCTGGAGGAACTGGCCGTGCTGAAGGCGGCGCTCGGCGGCAACCGCGAGGTCGTCGAGACCAGGATCGCCGCCTCCGTCCGGGCCGCGGCCGTGCGGCGCGGATCGCGCAAGGTGCATGATCCGCTCGTCGAGGGGCGCCTGGCCGAACGGACGCCCGAGATGGCGAAGCGCCGGAGCGCCTTTGCGGTCCGCCGCGCGCTTCAGACCGACCATCTGGCCCTGCCGCCGCTGCCGACCACGACGATCGGTTCGTTCCCGCAGACCGCCGAGGTTCGGGCCGCGCGCGCCGCACACCAGCGCGGGGAACTCTCCTACCTCGACTACCGCGCCTTCCTGGAGCGCGAGACCGAGGCGGCGATCCGTTGGCAGGAGGATATCGGTCTCGACGTGCTTGTGCATGGCGAGTTTGAGCGCAACGACATGGTGCAGTATTTCGCCGAACAGATGAGCGGCTTCGCCTTCACCCGCAATGGCTGGGTTCAGAGCTACGGGTCGCGGTGCGTGCGCCCGCCGATCATCTTTGGCGACGTATCGCGCCCGCGGCCGATGACGGTGGATTGGGCCGTCTTCGCCCAGTCGAAGACGTCGAAGCCGATGAAGGGCATGCTCACCGGACCGGTCACCATGCTGCAATGGTCCTTCGTTCGCGACGACATTCCGCGGGATGAGGTCTGCCGACAGATCGCGCTTGCCATTCGCGGTGAGGTGGCCGATCTCGAAAAGGCGGGGATCGGCATCATCCAGATCGATGAGCCTGCCTTGCGGGAGGGCCTGCCGCTGCGGCGCGCCGACTGGGCGGCCTATCTCGCCTGGGCGACCGAAAGCTTCCGGCTGTCCGCCTCCGTCGTCTCGGACCGCACCCAGATCCACACGCACATGTGCTATTCCGAATTCAACGACATCATGCCGGTCATCGTTGCCCTCGACGCGGACATCATCTCCATCGAGACATCGCGTTCGAAGATGGAATTGCTGAATGCCTTCGGTGACACCCATTACCCCAACGAGATCGGACCCGGCGTCTATGACATCCATTCCCCGCGCGTGCCGGAGGTGGACGAGATGGTGGACCTCCTGCAGGCCGCGGCGGAACGCATCGATCTGTCGCAGCTCTGGGTCAATCCGGATTGCGGCCTGAAGACGCGAGCCTGGGCGGAGGTCAAGCCGGCACTGGCCAACATGGTTGCCGCCGCGCGCCTGCTGCGCCAGCGCCTCGCACAGACCGACGGCTGGAGGATCAGCGCATGAAGCCCCATATCATGGGCGAAGGGGAGCCGGCCGCAGGGCCGGCTCCCACGACCTTGACCGACATCGTCTTTCCCGGCGCCACCAATCACCACGGCACGCTGTTCGGCGGCGCAGGCCTGGCGGCCATGGATCGCATCGCCTTCGTGGCCGCGACCCGGCACGGCAGGGTCCCCTTCGTCACCGCGTCCTGCGAGCGGGTGGAGTTCAAGAAACCGGCCCATGTCGGTGACATCGTCTCGTTCATCGCCAAGCCTGTCCGCGCGGGCAGGCGGTCACTCACGGTCGAGGTGGAGATGGTGGCCGAAAGCATCGTCGCGGGGGAACGGCACAGCTGCACCCGCGGCGCCTTTCACATGGTCGCCGCGCCCGACCCGGTGCTGGGGACCGAATGGTCCCTGCCGCCGCTGGCGACCTCCCACGCAGCGCCGCCGCCGGACGAGGTCAGGATGGCGGACGTCGTCTTTGCCGACCAAGCCAACAGTTCCGGCACGATGTTCGGCGGCGATGCAATCGCCTTCATGACCAAGGCTGCCTTCGTCGCCGCATCGCGGCGCTCGCGGCGGCTGGCTGTGCTCGTCTGCTCGGAGCGTCTCGATTTCCATCATCCGATCCGGGTCGGCGCGATCGTCGAAGCCGTGGCGCGTGTGGTGTCGACGGGGCGGTCCTCGATGAGGGTCGAAGTGGAACTGTGGTCGGAACACCTTTTGAGCGGAGAGCGAAGCCGGACCGCCAAAGGCCTGTTCGTCATGGTCGCGGTGGATGGCTCGCACCGGCCCGCCCCGGTTTTCCCCGATGAATTCGACAGCAGACAATCATAGTCGTTGACGCGAAGGGAAGCTCGTCTACTATCTCTAGTGTTCGAGGTTCCCTTCGATTCGTTTCGCGAATCCTGGGGCTAAGACGGGAATTCGGTAGCGGGCATGAGGTCCGCGAAGCCGAGGCTGCCCCCGCAACTGTGAACGGCGAGTGCCTGCTCCATCATGCCACTGGGTTTTCCCGGGAAGGCGGAGCAGGCGTGAGGACCCGTAAGCCAGGAGACCTGCCTTGAATGATTAAGTCCGCCGGCGGGGTGTCCGGCAGGGTACGGTTCCTGTGTCGGGATTTAACCCGGTCGCGCGCCGTCCTTGCTGCCCCGTCAATTTGTCTGCTTCGGGGTGAAGGCCATGAACATGTCATTCCAGATCATCGCTGATCCGTAGTCGTTTCGACTGCGGTCATTCGTTTCGTACTGCCCAAATTCCGATTTTTGATCCGGACTGAACCCAGCCCGGCAATGCCTTTCTGCGCCCAGATTTCACGAGGAAACCATGTCGATCACCGTCTATTCCAAGCCCGCCTGCGTTCAATGCACCGCCACCACCCGCGCCCTCGATCGGCAGGGCATCGACTATACCGTCGTCGACGTCTCGCAAGATGCCGGAGCCTTCGCGCTGGTCCAGGAACTCGGCTACCGCCAGGTGCCCGTCGTCATCGCCGGCGAGCAGCATTGGGCCGGCTTCCGCCCGGACATGATCAGCGCGCTCGCCTGACCGGTCGGCACCCATGGGCGGCCTCGTTTATTTCTCCAGCCGGTCGGAAAACACGCGGCGTTTCGTCGAGAAACTCGATCTTGGCGGGCTGAGGCTGCCGGTGGATGCGAGTGAGGAGCCGCCGGAGGCGGAGGCTCCCTTCGTGCTGATCACGCCGACCTATGGCGGCGGATCGGAGAAGGGAGCGGTGCCGAAGCCGGTCATTCGCTTCCTTAACAATCCGCGCAATCGAAGCCTGATCCGCGGGGTCATCGCGGCAGGAAACACCAATTTTGGCATGGCCTATGCCATCGCCGGAGACATCGTCTCGGCGAAGTGCGGGGTGCCGTTCCTCTATCGTTTCGAACTTCTCGGAACGGCTGAGGATGTCGACAACGTCAGACAGGGACTGGAACGATTTTGGACACGCTGACCCACACGAAGACGAGCGCGCCGACCGAGGCCACGCTCGATTATCACGCGCTCAACGCCATGCTGAACCTCTATGACGACGAGGGGAAGATCCAGTTCGACAAGGATCGCCTGGCGGCGCGGCAATACTTTCTCCAGCACGTCAACCAGAACACCGTCTTCTTCCATAACCTTCGGGAAAAACTCGATTATCTGGTGACAGAGGGCTATTATGAGCGCGAGGTTCTGGACCAGTATTCCTTCAACTTCGTCCGTGACCTCTTCGACGAGGCCTATGCCCGCAAGTTCCGCTTCCCGACCTTCCTCGGCGCGTTCAAATACTACACGTCCTATACGTTGAAGACTTTCGACGGGAAGCGCTATCTCGAGCGCTACGAGGACCGCGTCTGCATGGTTGCGCTGACGCTGGCCCGCGGCAACGAGCCGCTTGCCCGGGATCTCGTCGACGAGATCATCTCCGGCCGTTTCCAGCCGGCAACACCGACTTTCCTGAATGCGGGCAAGAAGCAGCGCGGCGAGCTTGTGTCCTGCTTTCTGCTGCGCGTCGAAGACAACATGGAAAGCATCGGCCGCTCGATCAATTCGGCCCTCCAGCTTTCGAAGCGCGGCGGTGGCGTGGCCTTGTCACTCACCAACATCAGAGAGATGGGCGCGCCGATCAAGCAGATCGAGAACCAGTCCTCCGGCGTCATCCCGGTCATGAAACTCCTGGAGGACAGCTTCTCCTATGCCAATCAGCTCGGCGCACGTCAGGGAGCGGGCGCCGTCTATCTGCACGCCCATCACCCAGACATCATGCGTTTCCTCGACACCAAGCGCGAAAATGCCGACGAGAAGATCCGCATCAAGACGCTGTCGCTCGGCGTCGTCATTCCCGACATCACCTTCGAACTCGCCAAGAACAACGAGGACATGTACCTCTTCTCGCCGCATGACGTGGAACGCGTCTATGGCGTGGCCTTCACCGAAATCTCGGTGACGGAGAAGTATCGCGAGATGGTCGAGGATGCGCGCATCCGCAAGAAGAAGATCAAGGCGCGTGATTTCTTCCAGGTGATCGCCGAGATCCAGTTCGAGAGCGGTTATCCCTACATCATGTTCGAGGACACGGTGAACCGCGCCAATCCCATCGCGGGCCGCATTTCGATGAGCAATCTCTGCTCGGAAATCCTGCAGGTGAGCGAGGCGAGTCGCTTCAACGAGGACCTCTCCTATGCCGAGATGGGCAAGGACATCTCCTGCAATCTCGGTTCGCTGAACATTGCGTCTGCGATGGACAGCGCCGACTTCGGCAAGACGATCGAGACCTCGATCCGGGCGCTGACCGCCGTCTCGGAAATGAGCAACATCACCTCCGTACCCTCGGTTGCCAAGGGCAATGACGACAGCCACGCGATCGGCCTCGGCCAGATGAACCTGCATGGCTATCTCGCCCGCGAGCGCATCTTCTACGGCTCGGAGGAAGGGATCGATTTCACCAATATCTATTTCTACACCGTGACCTACCACGCGCTGAGGGCATCAAACCGCCTGGCGGTCGAGAAGGGCCGGAGCTTCAAGGGCTTCGAGAATTCGAAATACGCGACGGGCGAATATTTCGACAAATATACCGAGCGCGAATGGAAACCGGCGACGGAAAAGGTCGCGGCTCTGTTCGAGAAGGCCGGGATCCATATCCCGACGCAGCAGGACTGGGCGGAACTGAAGGCCGCCGTCATGACGGATGGTCTCTACAATCAGAACCTCCAGGCCGTGCCGCCGACGGGCTCGATCTCCTACATCAACCACTCGACCTCCTCGATCCATCCGATCGTCTCGAAGATCGAGATCCGCAAGGAGGGCAAGATCGGCCGCGTCTATTATCCGGCAGCCTATCTCACCAACGACAATGTCGAATATTACCAGGATGCCTATGAGATCGGGCCGGAGAAGATCATCGACACCTATGCGGCCGCTACCCAGCATGTCGACCAGGGCTTGTCACTGACGCTGTTCTTCCGCGACACCGCGACCACTCGGGATATCAACCGGGCGCAGATCTACGCCTGGAGACGAGGCATCAAGACCATCTATTACATCCGCCTCCGCCAGATGGCGCTGACCGGCACGGAAGTGCAGGGCTGCGTTTCCTGCGCGCTGTGATCCTTCACCCTCCCCTTGAGGGGGGCGGACCGCAGGTCCGGGGCGGGGTGACGTGCCGCATCCTCTGGCGCGGATCGAGCGGATGTCGGTCACCCCCACCCGCCGCTTCGCGGCGACCTCCCTCTCAAGGGGGAGGTGTGTCGCCACCCGATTCGCCATTTTTCAAATTGAGGACCACCATGAACATCCAACTGAAGTCCAAACCTGTCCGCTCTCAGGGTGCCGTCCGCGCCGTCAACTGGAACCGCATCGAAGACGACAAGGATCTCGAGGTCTGGAACCGCCTGACCTCGAATTTCTGGCTGCCGGAAAAGGTGCCGCTGTCGAACGACATCCCTTCCTGGGCGACCCTGAAACCCGAAGAACAGACGCTCACCATCCGCGTCTTCACCGGATTGACGCTGCTCGACACGATCCAGAACGGGGTCGGTGCCATCAGGTTGATGGCTGATGTCCAGACCTCGCATGAAGAGGCGGTGCTCTCCAACATCTCCTTCATGGAGGCGGTGCATGCGCGGTCCTATTCGTCGATATTCTCGACACTCTGCTCGACCCCCGATGTCGATGACGCCTATCGCTGGTCGGAGGAAAACGAGTTCCTGCAGAGGAAGTCAGCTCTGATCATGGAGCAGTATGAGGGAAGCGATCCGTTGAAAAAGAAGGTCGCCTCCGTCTTCCTCGAGAGCTTCCTGTTCTATTCGGGCTTCTATCTACCGATGTACTGGTCGAGCCGGGCAAAGCTCACCAACACCGCTGATCTCATCCGCCTCATCATCCGCGACGAGGCCGTGCATGGCTATTACATCGGTTACAAATTCCAGCGCGCGCTCGACCGTGAAACGCCGGCGCGGCGCCAGGAAATCAAGGATTTCGCCTTCGACCTGATGCTCGAACTCTATGACAACGAGGCCAAGTATACCGAAGATCTCTACGACGGCGTGGGGCTGACCGAGGACGTCAAGAAATTCCTGCATTACAACGCCAACAAGGCGCTGATGAACCTCGGCTACGAGGCACTCTTCCCGCCCGAAGCCTGCAAGGTCAACCCGGCGATCCTGTCCGCGCTCTCGCCCAATGCCGACGAGAACCACGACTTCTTCTCCGGCTCCGGATCGTCCTATGTCATCGGCAAGGCGGTGGCGACCGAAGACGAGGACTGGGATTTCTAGCGCGCCGAGCGGCCGGTGCCGGCCGACCGGAAGCCCTGAAAAAATGGGGCTCACCGCACCGAAGCATTAGGCAGCACAGACAATTGCGGCTATCCTCTTTGGCACGTTCACGGGAGGCGGCCTTCAGAGCCGGTGACTTGATGGGTTTTGCGGATCACGTCAGGGAAATCGAGCGTGTCGGACGGGGCAGCGATACGGGCCGCGACGCTATTGTCGTGGACTCCTGGCGGCGCTGCCTGGAAACCTACCAGCTTGATCCGGCGCAGGCGCGCGAGGCGGTCATCGTCTCGCAGACGCGGCTGCGCGAGCATCGCCAGCAGTCGGAGGACCTCGTGCACATCGCCCGCTCCGGCCTGGAGCGGCTCTACCGGCAGGTGGCCGAACAGAATTACGTGCTGCTGCTGTCGGACAGGCAGGGCGTCACCGTCGAGTTTCTCGGCGACCCGTCCTTCAACAACAATCTGCGCAAGGCGGGGCTCTATCTCGGCTCGGAATGGTCTGAACCGCGCGCCGGCACCTGCGCGGTGGGCGCCTGCATCGCCACGGGCGAGGCGCTGACCATCCACCAGACCGACCATTTCGACATCACCCATACCCCCCTCTCCTGCACCGCCGCACCGATCTACGATACGCAGGGGTCGCTGGCGGCCGTTCTCGACATTTCGCTCCTCAGTTCGCCGATCCTGAAGACCAGCCAGAACATGGCGCGCCATCTCGTGTCCTCGACGGTGCGGCGCATCGAACTCGCCAACCTGATGGCCAACAGCCGGCACGATCTGGTGCTGCGCTTTGCCGGCGCGCCGGAATTCCTCGATGTCGATCCGGAAGCCGCAATCTCCGTCGATGGCGCAGGCCGCATCACCGGCATGACCCATGGGGGGGCCCGGCTGCTCGCCACCTCCTGCGGGCTCGACTGGCGCTCGCCCGAGCTTTTGATCGGGCAACCAGTCACCGATTTCTTCCAGGCCGGGCTCGACGAACTCGCCTCGCTGACCCGCGCCAGCCTGCCGCAGGACCGGCGGATCGCGGTGCGCGACGGATCGCTGCTCTTTGCCCATGCCATCGAGCCGCAACAGCGGACGGTGAGCGTGCCGCTTGCCCGTGCGTCGCGCCAGCCGCCAGCGATCAGCCGGCTCGGCGGCAGTGTGCCTGCGATCGACACGCTCCGGCGCAAGGTGACAAAGCTTGCTCCCAGCCGGCTTCCGATCCTGCTGCAGGGTGAAACCGGAACCGGCAAGGAATATCTCGCCCGCATCATTCACGAGGTGAGCGGGCTTTCCGGACGCTTCGTTGCAGTGAACTGCGCCGCGATCCCGGAACAGCTGATCGAGAGCGAACTCTTCGGCTATGCGCCGGGCGCCTTTACCGGAGCCCTCGCCAAGGGCCGCAAGGGGTTGATCGAGGAGGCCGAGGGCGGAACGCTGTTCCTCGACGAGATCGGCGACATGCCCTATGCGGCGCAGAGCCGGTTGTTGAGGGTCCTGGCCGAAGGCGAGGTTCTACCCGTCGGCGGATCGGTCGCGCGCAAGGTCGACTTCCGGGTCGTCTCCGCGTCGCACCGTGCGCTGGCCGACATGGTCGCGGCCGGCAGGTTCCGCGAAGACCTCTATTATCGGCTGAACGCTGCCGTCCTGTCGCTGCCGCCGCTCTGCGAGCGCGAGGACCTGCCCTGGCTCCTCGAACGGCTGCTGGAAAAGCACGGGTCGTTGGGCCTGCCCCTTATCCTGTCCACCGCCGCCCGGACGCTGCTTCTCGCCCATCGCTGGCCCGGCAATATCCGCGAGCTCGACAATGCCATCGCCTTTGCAGCGGCGCTTTGCGATGACGGCGTGATCGAGGTCGCCGACCTGCCGGATCAGTTGACCCGATCGGCACCGGTCATCGAGGAACAGGGCCAGGAAGCGGAACTGAGGGCCGTCCTCATGAGCTCCAGGGGCAATGTCTCCGAAGCGGCCCGCCGCCTTGGCATCGACCGCACGACGCTTCATCGCCGGATGCGGCGGTTCGGCATCGGCCGTCCGCACTGAACGGCCCGCTGCGGCATCCGCCACAGCTGTTGCGCCACACCTGTTGCACCCATCATCGGCGCCGGCGCCGAAAGCGCTGCGTTTCCAGCCTTTGTGCCGACAAGCGCGGCTGGCACAGGGGTTGCTCTCCTTGATGGCATCAAAAGCAGCCTTAAGGAGGAAACATGCGCGCCCTCAGATTCCATGCCGCCAAAGACTTGCGGCTCGAAGACATTCCCGAGCCGAAGATGCCGGGACCGGGCCAGGTTCTCGTTCGCAACCGCTTCGTCGGCATCTGCGGAACCGATCTTCACGAATACAGCTATGGCCCGATTTTCATCCCGACCGAGCCGCATCCCTTCACCGGCGCGCACGGCCCGCAGGTCCTCGGCCATGAATTCGGCGGCGGCGTCGAAGCCGTTGGCGAAGGCGTGACCTCGGTTGCCGTCGGCGACCGCGTCTCGATCCAGCCGCTCGTCATGCCGCGCTCCGGCGACTATTTCGCCGACCGCGGCCTCTTCCATCTGAGCACGCAGCTCGCGCTGGTGGGCCTGAGCTGGGACGGCGGCGGCATGGCCGAGGCCGCATGAGCGAACGAATACAACGTCCAGAAGATCCCGGACGAGATGACCGATGAAGAGGCCGCCCTGGTCGAGCCGACGGCGGTTGCCGTCTATGCCTGCGACCGCGGCGGCGTGACCGCCGGCAACAGCGTTCTCGTCACCGGCGCCGGCCCGATCGGCATGCTGACGCTGCTTGCCGCCCGTGCCGCCGGCGCAGCCCAGCTCTTCGTCTCCGATCTCAACGATGCCCGCCTTGACTATGCCAAGGGCATTCTGCCTGACGTGATCACCATCAACCCCAAGCGTGACAATGTCGGCGATGTGGTCCGCGCCAACACAGAAGGCCATGTCGGCTGCGACGTCGCCATCGAATGCGTCGGCAACGAGCATGCGCTGAAGGCCTGCGTCGATTCCGTTCGCAAGCAGGGTGTTGTCGTCCAGACCGGCCTGCATCCGCATGAGAACCCGATCGACTGGTTCCAGGTCACGTTCCGCGATCTCGAGGTCAAGGGCTCCTGGGCCTATCCGACCCATTACTGGCCGCGCGTCATTCGCCTGATCGCCTCCGGTCTTCTGCCGGCAAAGAAGGTCATCACCAAGCGCATCACGCTCGATACCGCCGTCAAGGAGGGTTTCGACACCCTGCTCGATCCGGCCGGCACGCATCTCAAGATCCTCATCGATCTTTCGAAATAAGCATCGAGGCCAAGGCCAGAGGGGAGAGGAGCCCCGACGGCAGCGGCCTGGACGCTTTGATGGAACGCCCGGCAAGGGCGTTCCCCTGACCACACCCAAGCATTCATGGAGGAGAAGACATGCTTGATATCAGCCCCGGAACCAAGATCGACACGGCGCTTGCAAAGCTCGAAAGGGCGCTTGCGAGCGGCGACATCGACGCCGCCGTCAACCTGTTTCAGGCCGACTGCTACTGGCGCGACCTGGTGACCTTCACCTGGAACCTGAAGACGCTGGAAGGCCACGAGCAGATCCGCGACATGCTGGGGAGCCAGCTTGCGGCAACGAAATCTTCCAACTTCGTCCAGGACACCAAGGAGGCGGCTTCCGAGGCCGGCGGCGTCACCGACGGCTGGTTCGAATTCGAAACCGGCGTTGCCCGTGGCTACGGCCATATCCGCCTGAAGGACGGCCTGATCTGGACGCTTCTCACCACCATGACGGAACTGAAGGGCCATGAGGAGCCGAAGGGCTTTCGACGCCCGATGGGCGCCGAACACGGCCATGACCGCCACCGCAAGACCTGGAAGGAAAAGCGGGAAACCGAGGCGGCCGAACTCGGCTACACCACCCAGCCCTATGTGGTAATCATCGGCGGCGGCCAGGGCGGCATCGCGCTCGGCGCGCGGCTTCGCCAGCTCGGCGTGCCGACCATCATCATCGAGAAGAACGAACGGCCCGGCGACAGCTGGCGCAAGCGCTACAAGTCGCTCTGCTTGCACGACCCGGTCTGGTACGACCACCTGCCCTACATCCCCTTCCCGGAAAACTGGCCGGTGTTCACGCCGAAGGACAAGGTCGGCGACTGGCTGGAAATGTACACGAAGGTCATGGAGCTCAACTATTGGGGCTCGACCACGGCAAAGTCGGCGCAATACGACGAGGCGACCGGCGAATGGACGGTGGTGGTCGAGCGCGCGGGCCAGGAAGTGGTGCTCAAGCCGAAGCAGCTGGTGCTGGCGACTGGCATGTCCGGCAAGGCCAATGTTCCGAAGTTCGAAGGCCAGGACATCTTCAAGGGCGAACAGCAGCATTCCTCGCAGCATCCGGGACCGGATGCCTATGCCGGCAAGAAGGTTGTCGTCATCGGCTCCAACAATTCCGCCCACGACATCTGCGCGGCACTCTGGGAAGCGGGCGCCGACGTCACCATGCTGCAGCGCTCGTCCACCCACATCGTCAAGTCGGACTCGCTGATGGAGATCGGGCTTGGCGATCTCTACTCCGAACGGGCGGTCCAGGGTGGCATGACGACGCGCAAGGCGGATCTGATCTTCGCCTCCCTGCCCTACCGGATCATGCATGAGTTCCAGATCCCGATCTATAACAAGATCCGCGAGCAGGATGCCGAGTTCTACAAGGCGCTCGAGAAGGCCGGCTTCATGCTCGATTTCGGCGATGACGACTCGGGCCTGTTCATGAAGTATCTGCGGCGCGGTTCGGGTTATTACATCGATGTCGGGGCCTGCGATCTCGTCATTGACGGCTCGATCAAGCTGAAGTCGGGCGTCGATGTCTCGCATCTGACGGAGAACGCCGTCGTCTTGAAGGACGGCACGGAACTGCCGGCGGACCTCGTCGTCTACGCCACCGGCTACGGCTCGATGAACGGCTGGGCCGCCGATCTCATCTCGCGCGAAGTGGCCGACAAGGTCGGCAAATGCTGGGGCCTCGGCTCGAACACCACCAAGGACCCGGGCCCCTGGGAAGGCGAGCAGCGCAATATGTGGAAGCCGACGCAGCAGGAAGCGCTGTGGTTCCACGGCGGGAACCTGCACCAGTCGCGCCACTACTCGCAATACCTGTCGCTGCAGCTGAAGGCGCGCCAGGCCGGGATCGACACCCCCGTCTACGGCCTCACCAAGCCGCACCACCTGTCGTAACAACGGGCAAGGGCGCCGGATCGACCGGCGCCCTTGCTGTTCTCTGCCGCTGTCCGGCGCTTTTCAGATAAGGGCCACTCAGCCGCCGAAGCCGAAGCCGACCGGCATATCGTCGAGGGTGATGCCGAAGGTTTCGAGGCTCTTCAGGATCCAGGTCTGGTTGTTGCCGATGCGGCGATTATATTCCGCCCAGGCCGAGACGAAGCTTTTGAAGGTCTCGTCGGCACCATAGTTGAGGGCGACGACAGACGGCGTCGACAGGACCGGCGTCGGCACCTGAACCGCGCCGATGGTCGGAGCCTTCTTGGAAATGACGAGGCCGTTCAGCATGGTGTTGACGAGTGCATCGGCCTTGCCGGTCGTGACCGCAACGATCGCCTCGTCACGGGTCTTGAAACGGAGCACATTGGCCTTGGGCAGATATTGCTGGGTGATGAGGTCCTGGGCCGAGCCGAGATCGACCGCAAAGGTGTATTTCGGATCGTTGAGTTCGGTCCAGGTCTTGCCCGACATCTCTTCCTTGGCGGAGACGAGCACGAAGCTGTTGTAATAGGTCGGATCGGAGAAGGAGACCGACATGGCGCGGACCGGCGTTGCGGTCACGGCGAACGCCATGTCCACCTTGCCGCTCTGGACATCAAGGATGGCATTGGCCCAGCTGGATTCGACGACTTCGAGCTTCACGTCCAGCGTCTTGGCGATGTCGTTGGCCATGTCGATGACGAAACCCTGCCACTCGCCGGTGCGAGGGTCCTTGGTGAAATAAGGCGTCTCGTTGAGGATCGCCGGAATGCGTAGCACGCCGCGCGAGCGAATGTCATCGATCGTGCCCGCCGAAGCCGCAGTACCCGCCAGCAGCGACAGCGCGACGGCCGCGGCCCCACAGATCTTCGAAAACAGTGTCATGGTCTGGTTCTCCTTTGTTCCCCGGAAATCTCTTTGATGTCCGTCCTCCCCGCGCCCGATTGTCACGAATGCGGGCTGACGGGCCGAAAATCAGCCTATCCGTGAATTGACAGGGAACAATGCTAGAGAGTCCGAGCCACTTATCGGCTTTTTTATATGTCGCGGTCAAAGCGGCGGCAGCGATAGGTCGCTGCTGCGCGGCGCATCGAGCACCGGCCCCACCAGTTCACGGCGGCAGTCCTCGAACAGTTGCTGAACCATGGCATGCTTCTGCAGGAAGCCGGCATTGCCGAAATAGACGCGCACTTCCGGCAAGTTGGTGAGCTTGGTGCTGCGGATCGACACGTCCTCCGGACCGACGCACCAGGACGGGATGATCGAGAAGCCCAATCCCTCTTCGACGCAGCGCTTGACGCTGGAACTGCCCGACGTGGAGACCGCGGGCTGGACGACCGCCCCGTCGCGACCGAGAAAATCGACCGCGAGGTTGCGCAGCGTCTGTCCCGGCTCATAGGTGATGAAGGGCCGCCCTTCGGCCCAGCCGGGAATATCCTTCTGCTCCGGCGGCTCGCCCCAGGCCTTTGGATAGACCAGGCTCAGCCGGTAACTGCCCAGCAGGCGTTGCGGCACGACCGGATCGCCGAAGTAGCGTTCGGAAATGCACACGTCGAGGCTGCCGTTCTTGACGAGTTCGGCGAGCACCGTGTCGCGCTCGTAGACGGCGAATTCCATCTCCGGGAACGCCTCGCGAAAGCGGGAGAGCACACGGGGAAAGAGATAGAAGAAGATCGCCTGGGGCATCCCGACCCGGAGCGACGAGCGCTGATTCTCGATCAGCTTGGTCAGCCGCTCAAGCATGATGTCGAGTTCGGGATGAAGCAGGCTGTAGAGGGCGCGTCCGCGCGGAGTGAGCGAGATGCGCTTGGCCCCCTGCTCGGAATCGATCAGCTTGCCCTGCAGGATCTGCTCCAGCCGGCGCACGTGGTTGGCCGCCGACTGGTAGCTCAGATTGAGTTCACGGGCGGCGCCGGAAAAGGATCCGTGGCGTGCCACCTGATAGAAGGTCTGGATGAGTGTGAGGCTGATCTTGGCCATGCGGTCGGTCCCCCTCCTTCTCTGTTAAGGGGTCGCGACTTTGTAGCGGATACAAATTTCGTGAACAAGCAAGGCCGTCATCTTGTATCGACGGTCAAGCCCTGCCGCCGCCAATATTGATCCACAATCAACCAGGCCGGCCAGGAACCCATGCAACCCCGCCCACCGTCCAGTGTCATCATCATCGGCTCCGGCATCGTCGGGGCGGCGACGGCCTATTTCCTGAATGCGCGGGGCGTTGCGGTGCGGCTGCTCGATGCGTCAGCCCCGGCGGCCGAGGCGACGGGCGCGGCGGACGGCGCCGTATCGGTCGCCAGCAAACGCCCCGGGCCGATGATGACGGCAGCTCTCAAGGGCGTGGCCCTTTACGGCGAACTGGCCGACATGGGTCTGTTTGCCGGGGCCTTCAAGCGCCGTTCGACCTTCATCGTCGCCGCCTCAGACGAGGAGTGCACCGTGCTGGAGGCCCATTCTGCCGCGCTCGCCAGCGCCGGTGTCAAGGTGGAGACACTTGCCGGCTCGCGACTGAGGCAGATCTTTCCTGCCCTTTCGCAGAGCGCCCGGATGGCGGTCGAGGTGCATGGCGAGGGCCATGCCATCGGTTATCAGATCGTCCATCGGCTGCTGACGGCCGCCGGCATCGTGGTCGAGCGAGACACCGACGTCAAAGCCCTCCGGCTCGCAGAGGACGGCCGCAGGATCGCCGCGGTTGAAACCAATCGTGGGTCGTTCTCGGCAGACACGGTGGTGGTGACCGCCGGCACAGGTTCCGCTGCCCTTATCGGGCTTTCGAATGTGCTGACCCCGCGCAAGGGTCAGCTTCTCGTGACCGAACGGGCCCCCGGCCTCAATGCATCCATGCCGGGGGCGATCATGTCCGGGCGCTATCTGCTGAGCAAGGGCAGCCAGAAGGCGGGTCATGCGCCGCCGCCTCGGGGTCTGGGGCTGGTGATCGACCCGCTCGTCACCGGGCAGTTCCTGATCGGCGGGACCCGCGAGGATTTCGGCAAACGGGAGACCAACGACATCGACGCGGTCTCGCGCATCCTTGCCGACGCCGTGGCGCTCGTCCCGGACCTTGCCCGTCTTCGCCTGCTTCGCAGCTTTGCGGGCGTGCGAACAGCCGTTGTGGACGGTCTTCCGCTGATCGGGCGTCTTCCGGACCTGGAGAACGGCTTCGTTGCCACCGGTTTCGAAGGCGATGGCATCTGTCTTGGCCCGATCACCGGCAAAGTGATCGCGCAGTTGATCTGTGGCGAAGTCCCGGCGCTCGATCTGTCCTCCTTCGATCCTGCCCGGTTCCCGGGCCGTGGAATGGCCGCATGACCCAAAACAGCTTTGAATGGATGGGACGGGAGATCCCCTTTCGGGATGGCGAGAGTATCGCCGCCGCCCTCGAGGCAGCCGGCATTCGCAGCTTCGGCCGTGATGCTCTCGGCCAGGACACCCGCTATTTCTGCGGCATCGGCGCCTGCCAGTGCTGCCTTGTGCGGGTGGACGGTATTGTGCGCGAAGCCTGCATCACCCCGGCGCGCGCCGGGATGCGCATCGAAAGCGTGGAGGCGAGCCATGCGTGACCCCGAAGTCCTGGTCATCGGCGGCGGCCCGGCCGGCCTGTCGGCGGCCACCGAACTTACCCGCGCCGGCCACGCGGTCTGCCTGATCGAACAGCGCGATACGATCGGCGGCGCCATCTATCGCCAGCCGGCCCCCGGCGTCGAACCGATCGCGATCGCCTCAGCTACCAAAGCTCGCTGGCGCGGGATCGCCGACGCCTTTCTCGCGGCGCGGGTCACGGTGCGCCACGGCTGCGTTTTCCTGGGCATTGACGGCGACGGCTTCGTCCTCATCGAGGACCGTAATATTGGCTGCGTCGAACGCATGAGAGCACGCGCGATCATCATCGCGACGGGCGCGGTCGAAAAGGTCCTGCCTCGCCCAGGCTGGCAGCTTGCCGGCGTCTCGACCGCCGGCGGCTTGCAGGTGATGATGAAGGAAACCGGTCGCGCACCGCAGGGTCGCGTGCTTCTGGCCGGCAGCGGTCCGCTATTGGTTGCCGTTGCGGCGCAGATGGCGAGGAGCGGCAATCCACCGGTAGCGGTCATCGAAGCCGGTGACCCCTTCACCCGTTTCCAGTCGGGCCTTGCCATGCTCGAACACGGCGAGCTTCTGCGCGAAGCCGCCGGATATCTGACCACCATGATGGCGAAGCGCATCCCGTGGATGCGTGCGGCACGGCTCGTGGCCATCGAGAAGCAGGGCGAGGGCCTCCAGGCCATCGTGCGCAAGCGCGACGGTGCGCTGTCCACCATCCTGGTCGACCGCATCGGTCTGCATGACGGTATCAGGGAGAACAATGTCGCCCTGCCGGCGGAGATGACAAAGCCGGGCGCCGTGCCGATCGTGCTGCGCGCCGGCGATTGTCGTGAAGCGCTGGGGGCCATCGCCGCCGTGGCGGACGGTCGGCGGGCCGGCTGCGCGGTCGCCGATCTCCTGTCGGGGAGACGCGACCGCGCAGACCTCGACGGGGACATCGTCCGGGCCCGCGCGGCGCAGGTAACGCTGTCGGCACTCTTCGCGCCGATCGATCCAGCCTCCCCTTTTTCGAACCTTCCCGACGACACCATCCTCTGCCGCTGTGAAGGCAAGACCGTCGGCGACCTGCGCCAACTCTGCGACCGCGCGGACAAGCTGAGCGGCCGGGAGGTCAAGCACAATGGCCGCTTTGCCATGGGGGCCTGCCAGGGCCGGTTCTGCGCGGCGAATACCGCTGCGCTGATGGCCGAACTCAATCGTGACGGACCCAATCCTGCGGCCGAAGACCTGACCGGGCGCCGCTGGCCGATCCGTCCTGTTTCCATCGCGGCGCTGACCGGCGCCGCTTCCAAGAACACCGAGAACGAATGACGAGGTTTACTGAGATGACGCAAGCACAGCGACTGGCCCCCAAGGCTGCCGAGGGCATTCTGGTCCGCAATCCCTTCAACGGTACCCCGGTCGGCGAAATCGCCGTCAGTTCGGCCGCCGAGATCGGCGCCGCCGTCGTGCGCGCCAAGGCCGCACAGCACGAGTTCCGCCGCTCGACGCCGGCGGTGCGCCGCGCCATGCTCAATGCGCTGGCCGCCGAGATCGCCACAGACGCCGACAACCTCGCGCGCATCATCTCAGACGAGATGGGCAAGACGATCCGTGAGGCGCGCAACGAAGTGCGTCGGGCGCAGAATACGCTGAAGCTGTCCGGTGATGCGGCAACCTTCCTCGACGGCGAGGCACTGCACTGCGCCATCGTCGAAGGTGGCGCCGACCGGCTGGCGACGATCACCTATGAACCGGTCGGTGTCGTGGGCGCCATCACGCCGTTCAACTATCCGCTGAACCTGCTCTGCCACAAGCTCGGCCCGGCGATTGCCGCCGGCAATGCCGTGGTTGCCAAGCCGTCACCCAAGGCACCACTGGCCGCCGCGCGGCTGCGCGAACTGGCGCTGAAAGCCGGCTGGCCCGCCGACCTGTTCCAGATCGTGCACGGCGCGGCCGAGGCTGCCCTATCGCTCGCCCGCTCGCCAATCGATCTCCTGTCGTTCACTGGGGGACCGGCAGCCGGCCTTGCGCTCAAGAATGCGAGCGGTCTTGTACGCTGCCTGATGGAACTGGGCGGCAACGATCCGCTGTTCGTGCTTCCCGACGCCGATCTCGACAAGGCGGTTGCCACGACGATCGGCCACCGCTTCGAGATCGCCGGCCAGAGCTGCGCGGCGGTCAAGAAACTCTACCTGCACCAGGACATCGAGAAGGCCTTTACCGAGAAGCTGCTGGCAGCGGTCGATGCGGTCGAGTTCGGCGATCCGTCCAGGGACGATACCGATATGGGCACGGTGATCGATCTTGACGCGGCCAGGACGGTGGCGGAACGCGTCAATGCCAGCATCTCTGGCAACGGCGCGCGACTTCTGACCGGCGGCACCCATGACGGCACCGTCTTTGCCCCGACCGTGCTTGCCAATGTTGCCGCCGATGCACCGGTGATCGCCGACGAAACCTTCGGCCCGATCATCGCCATCCGCAGTTTCTCGGACCCGCACCAAGCCATCGCCGAGGTCAATGCCGGCGCCTATGGCCTGCAGGCCGGCGTATTCACCAATGATCATGCGCTGATAAAGACCTTCTCGCGCGACCTGATCGTCGGCGGCGTGATGATCAATGAAGGTCCGGACTTCCGCGCCGAGCATGTACCGTTCGGCGGCGTCAAGCGCTCCGGCCTCGGCCGCGAGGGCGTTCGCATCGCACTTCGCGAAATGTCGGAGCCCAAGGTCGTGATCGACTGAGGAGAGAAACCATGCGTATCGCCATCATGGGGGCATCGGGCCGGGTCGGGACCCGGCTCGTCGAACTGATCCTCGCCAATCCGGGCCTTGAGCTCGCAGCCGCCCTGGTGTCTCCGGGATCGCGACTGTTGGGCACACCGGTTGCCGGCGGCAGCATCGAATACCGTCCGGCCGATTCGGCGATGAACGCCCATTGCGATGTGATGATCGACTTTTCTGCTCCCGCGGCGAGCTTCGCCCTGCAGGAACAGATCGGCACGAAGTCGATTCCGATGGTGATCGGCACCACCGGGTTTACGCCAGCCGAAGACGCTCGCCTGAACGATTTTTGCGCCCATCGTCCCATGCTGATCAGTGCGAACTTCGCCCACGGCTTCGAGGCCTTCCGCCAGGCGGCCATGGACTTTGCGCGACGCATGCCGGATGCCGAGGCCACCGTCGCCGAGACCTATCACGCCCGCAAGAAGAGCGAACCGTCCGGCACTTCCTTGCTACTTCAGCGGCAGCTCTTCGAGACCCGCAGCCGCGTCATGGGATTTGCAGCCCCGCAGCCGTCGATCGTCGTCGAGCGCGAGGGCGACACGGTCGGCGTCAACGAGGTCCGTTTTTCCATGGGTTCCGCTGAGGCCACCTTCACCTACCGGGTCCAGGCGCGTGCGGCCTATGCCGAAGGTGCCATCGCCGCCGCCCAATGGCTCGTCTCCACCCCGCGACCCGCCGGCCGCTACAGCCTGGCGGACAGCCTGACCGACTAGTGTTACACAAGAGGAATATGACCATGGACGATCTCAACCGGCGCTTCAGCGGCGTCTTCACCGCTCTCGTTACCCCCTTCAACGACGGCGCCATCGACTTCGAAGCCTTCGATGCTCTGGTCGAGCGTCAGCTCGAGGCCGGTGTTGCCGGCCTCGTTCCGGTCGGCACGACGGGGGAAGCGGCAACGCTTTCCGAGGAAGAAGCCGATGAACTGATCGCCCGCACGGTCAAGCGTGCCGCCGGGCGTGCGCTGGTCATGGCAGGTGCCGGCGCCAACGACACGAAGAAGACGATCGACAAGGTCAAGCGCGCCGAAAAGGCCGGGGCCGACGCCGTCCTGATCGTCACGCCCTACTACAACAAGCCGACCCAGGCGGGCCTGATCGCCCATTACGGCGCAGCGGCCGAAGCCACATCCTTGCCGGTCATGCTCTATTCCGTGCCCGGCCGTTGTGGCGTCGAAATCGCACCGGAGACCTGCGCGGCCTTGCTCGATCGCCATGACAACATCGTTGCAATCAAGGAGGCAGGCGGTTCCGCCGCCCGCGTCACCCAGCTGCGCGCGGCCTGCGGCGATCGGTTGATCATCCATTCGGGCGATGACGGGCTCACCCTGCCCTTCCTGTCGCTCGGCGCCGTCGGCGTCACCAGCGTGGTGGCCAATGTCGCGCCGCGCGAAATGGTGCAGCTGGTGGAGGCCTGGAAGGCCGGCGACACGGCGCGCGCCCTTGCGCTGCACGAACTGATCGCGGAACTGACGGATGGCATGTTCATCGAGTCCAATCCGGGGCCGGTGAAGGCGGCGCTTGCGCTCTCCAACCTCGCCGGGCCAGAGATGCGGCTTCCCATGGTTCCGGTCTCCGCTGCCAACCGCGACCGGCTCGCCGGGATCCTCGGCCGGTTTGCTTCCGCATCGGCCGCCTTCCAAGAAATGCGCTAAGCAGCGGCATCAGCTTTGCATTGTCCGTGGTCAGCGGACGTAGGACTATCAACCGTCGGCTTCCGGCCCTGCCGGAGGCCGACGCAAGATCCAGGGGAACAAGAATGACAGACAGGTCTGACGATAACCGGCATGCCCGTTGCGGGCGTTGTCCCGCTGGCCCGGTCTCCGGCATCATCGGAGGTGCGCGTTGAATTACAGCTGGGATTTCCACGCCGTATGGCAATACTGGGATCTCTTTCTCTGGGGTCTCTGGATCACGGTTCTTTATACCTTCGGCTCGATCGTCTTCGGCGTTCTGATCGGCTTTGTGACCTGCGCCGCACGCCTGTCCGGCTTCAGGATCCTCTCGGGCATAGCTCGCGTCTACCAGGAAATTTTCCGCTGTACGCCGCTGCTCGTCCAGCTTCTCTGGTTCTACTACGCCTTTCCGCTGCTGGTCGGCGGCTCGATCGACAATCGCCTCGCCGCCATGCTGACGCTCTCGCTATATGTCGGCGCCTTCTACGCAGAGATCTTCCGCGGCGGGATCGTCTCGATCGACAAGGGTCAACGCGAGGCAGCTGCCGCGATCGGCATGAGCCCGTGGCAGTCGATGAAACGGATCATCCTGCCGCAGGCGATGAAGCGGGTGCTGCCATCCTTCATCAACCAGTCGGTGATCCAGTTCAAGAACACCTCGCTGGTCTCGGTCATCTCCGTTGCCGACCTCGCCTACATGGCGGCGGTGGTCAACGGCCAGACCTATCGGCCGCTGGAATCCTACACGCTCATGGCCGGCCTCTACATCGCCATGCTCCTGCCGCTGACCCAGGCTGCGGACTGGATCGAACGGCGCCTCAGGGTCAGCGACTAACGGAACGGATGCATGGACATGACACAGAATTCTCACGCCAAGGCACCGATCATCGAGGCGCAGGCCCTGCGCAAGAGTTACGGCACGCATGAAGTGCTCAAGGGCCTTGACCTCAGTCTCGAACGCGGCGAGGTCGTTGCGCTGATCGGCCCGTCGGGCTCGGGCAAGTCGACCTTCATCCGCTGCCTCAACATGATGGAGATCCCGACCGGGGGCACGATCCGCTTTCGGGACAAGGCGGTCGGGCAGGCGTTCCGCGACAAGGGTGAAACGATCGGCATCGGCACGCTGCGTCGCCATGTCGGCATGGTGTTCCAGCACTTCAACCTCTTCCCGCACAAGACCGTGCTGCAGAACGTGACCGAAGGACCGGTCGTCGTCTGCCAGCGGCCCAGACGGGAGGCGGAGGAACTGGCGATGGATCTGCTGGCCCAGGTGGGGCTTGCCGAAAAGCATGCCGCCTATCCCAACCATCTGTCGGGCGGCCAGAAGCAGCGCGTTGCGATCGCCCGGGCACTCGCCATGGAGCCCGAAGTTCTGCTGCTCGACGAGGTGACGAGCGCGCTCGATCCGGAACTGGTCGGCGAGGTCCTCGCCGTCATCCGCGGCCTTGCCGACAAGGGTATGACCATGGCGATCGTCACCCATGAAATGGCCTTTGCCGCCGACGTCGCAAGCCGTGTGCTGTTCCTCGACCAGGGCGTGATTGCCGAAACCGGCACGGCCGAACAGGTGATTCTCAATCCGCAGAACCCGCGACTGCAGGGCTTCGTCGCGCGGTTCAAGGGGTGAACACGGGCATGGCAAAGTTGAAGGTCAGCATATTCGGCGCCGGCAAGATCGGGACGGCCTTGGCAGTGACCCTGTCGAAAAACGCCGACTTCTCCCTGGAGATCATCGACCGTTCGGAAGAAGCACTCGATAGCCTTCGCGCCATGCAGCTCGACGCGACATTGCGCACCTTCCGTCATCCAGAAGACCTTCCCGCCCTGCTTTCGGGGCAGGACGTCGCGGTCGCGGCCGTGCCGGAGACGGCCGTGTCCGAGATTGCCCGGGCCGCAACACGAGCCAATGTCCACTATCTCGACTTTTCCTGTGCGGGGACGCAGACCCGCGAGATGCTCGCGGCGCTCTCCGGCCAGCGCGCGGTCTTCACCGGCTGCGGCGTTTCGCCCGGCATGATCGGCAATATCGCCTGCGGACTGCTGGAGGAAAGCTTCGGCGTGACGGATCTCACCATTCGCGTGGGTGCCGTGCCGCGCTTTCCGACCAACCGGCTCGGTTATGGCCAGATCTGGAATGTCGATGGACTGATCGACGAATACACCCGCCCGAGCGCCGCCATCAGGGACGGCCGGCCGGTGATGCTGGCGCCCCTCGAGGAGCATGGGAAGCTCAGCATAGACGGCGTCAACTACGAAGAGTTCATCACCTCCGGAGGCGTCGGAGACCTGTCGATCTTCTCCCATTCATCGCTGAAGAACGTCACGTTCAAGACGATCCGCTATCCCGGCCATCTCGACTACATGCGCTTTCTGCTGGATGACCTCGGTCTTCGCAGCCGGCGCGACATGCTGCGCTCGCTGCTGTGCAACGGCCTGCCGGTGATCGAGGACGACATCCTGCTTCTGATGGTCACCGCCCGCGGCAGCCGCGGCCGCCAACCAAGCGAACGCACGGTCTGCTACCGCTTCTCCCCGGACGCCAAAAAGGGATCCTTCAACGCCCTGACATCGGTCGCAACCGGCTATGCGGCAACCCTGTTGTCCATGCTGCAGCGAGACGAGATCCCCTCCTCCGGCGTCATCGAACACCATCGCCTCGACACCGAAGCCCTCCTGTCCAGCGCCTTTCTCAAACCATTGCTCGTTCGCCAGTGAGGTTCTCCTCTTGGGACCGTGACCACTGACGGTCTGCAAGTGGAAATCCCCAACACGTCGGCATGGCCACAGGTTCGTCCCTGACCTGTTCACCCTTGGCCGAACACTTTCTGGTGCTCAACAGCGTCGACGATGGACCGCACGAGTGCCGGGCTGGCATACCCGACGCGTCGATCTCAAACAATCATTCGACTCGCCAACGGACAGCGCTAAAAAAGAGCGGCGTGGCAAGCCGGGCATGATCGTCTGCGACAATGATGCAGAGCCTCATCGGCTGGACGCGCGAGCCCATACGACGCCTTGACGCGTCTCAGAGCGTTCGCAAGGTCTTAAATTCTGTAGGAAAATGGTGCCCGGAGGCGGATTTGAACCACCGACACGCGGATTTTCAATCCGCTGCTCTACCAACTGAGCTATCCGGGCATCAGGCTCTTTTCAAAGCCATCCGGCGGAAGATCCGACCGGCGGGGGAGTGTTTTCCCCCGGAAGCGAGGGCGTTATAGCATCTTGTTTCGGCATGTCCAGCGCCTTTCGGCACTTTTTTGACAGCTTTGCAAAATTGCCGAAAAACGCTGTCAATTGAAGCACTTCCCGCACGCCGAAGAAACCCCGCGGCGAAAAATCAGTCGCGCTCACCCTCTTCGGCCTTCGATTCATCCTCGACGACCGGGATCGCATAAGAGCCTTTGAGCCAGCGCGACAGGTCGAGATTGCGACAGCGGTCGGAGCAGAAGGGATAATGCTCGCGCTGCGAGGGCCGGCCGCATTCCGGGCAGGGACGGGCCTTGCGCAGCGGCTCCACCTTGGCGGAGCGGCCGCCCTCGGTCTCGGCCATGGCTCAGCCCTCCGTCCAGCCCGCGTGCACGGCAAAGCCCTCGCCAGACAGCAATTGCAGGGTCTCGAACAGCGGCAGGCCAACGACATTGGTGTAGGAGCCGACGAGTTTCTGCACGAAGCAGCCGGCGATACCCTGAATACCATAGGCGCCCGCCTTGCCGCGCCATTGGCCCGAGGCAAGATAGCTCTCGATATCGAGGCCGGACAGGCGCTTGAAGCGCACCTTGGTCTCGACGATCTTCTGGCGCACGGTGCCGCCGGGGGTAATGAGGCAGACGCCGGTGAACACCCAGTGGCTGCGACCGGACAGGAGATGCAGCGACGATGAGGCTTCCTCGAGATATTCCGCCTTGGGCAGGATGCGGCGGCCGACGGCGACCACGGTGTCGGCCGCGATGATATAGCTGTCGTTCCACACCGGATCGCGACGGATCTCCTGATAGGCGGCCTTGGCCTTGTCGGTCGACAGACGGCGCGCCAGCGAGCGCGGGTGCTCCGACTTCTTCGGCGTTTCGTCAAGGTCCATCGGCATCAGCCGCGCGGGCTCGATACCGACCTGCTTCAGCAGGTCGAGGCGACGCGGCGACCCGGAGGCCAGTATCAGCTTCTGTCTCAGTTCCATCGACCCTCTCGCAGCCTTTGTCGGCAGCCGGCGACTACTTGAAGCGATAGGTGATGCGGCCCTTGGTCAGGTCGTAAGGCGTCATTTCGACCAGGACCTTGTCGCCGGCGAGCACGCGGATGCGGTTCTTGCGCATGCGGCCGGCAGTGTGGGCGATGATCTCGTGCTCGTTTTCCAGCTTCACCCGGAACGTCGCATTGGGCAGCAATTCGGTAACGACGCCGGGAAATTCGAGGACTTCTTCTTTTGCCATTGAGCGCTTGTCTTTCTTGGATGTTGGTCGGGCGGCCATCTAGGCCCCGAAAATGTGGGCGGAAACTACACAATCACCACGGTTTTGTGAACCTTGTAGATCGGGCTTTTCGAATTTGTTTCAAACCGCCTCCGGCGGCGGTGGCGCACGGCTTGCCAGGCGTTCCTCGATCAGCCGTTTCAGCCTGTCGCGCACCTCGCGATAGGCACCGAGGATCTGCTCGCGCGTGCCGGTCGCAACCGTCGGATCGGGCATGGGCCAGTAGACGACCTCGACAGCCGAGGAACGGGTGAGTTCCAGCGCCGCATGATGCGCCTCCGGCGCGAGCGTCACGACCATGTCGAAGTAGTCGTCCTCGAGTTCGTCCAGCGTCTGCGGCTGGCGGCGGCCGAGCGAGAGGCCGATCTCGTCGAGCACGGCATCAACGAAGGGATCGCGTTCGCCGGCCCGCACGCCAGCCGAGGCGACATAGGTGCCGGACGGCAGAAGGGTCCTTGCGATCGCCTCGGCCATGGGCGAGCGGATGGCATTCATGCCGCACACGAACAGGATCGCCCCCGGCGCACGCCCTTGGGTCACGGGATCCGCATCCGTGGTCATTCGACTAACCGCGCCAATAGAGGACACAGACGAGGGTGAACAGCCGGCGCGCCGTATCGAAGTCGAGCTTGATCTTGCCGGACAGCCGATCCATCAGCGTCTGCGAACCCTCGTTGTGGATGCCGCGGCGGCCCATGTCGATCGCCTCGATCTGCGACGGCGTGGACGACCGGATCGCCTCGTAATAGCTCTCGCAGATCATGAAGTAGTCCTTGATGATCCGCCGGAAGGGGGTGAGCGACAGGATGTGGGTGGCGACGGGCTCGTCGTTCTCCGTCCTGATCGAAAAGACCAACTTGCTGTCGACCAGCGACAGAAGCAGCCGGTACGGCCCGCCATCATGCCCCACGGGTTCGAAGGTGTTCTCCTCGATCAGATCGAAGATGGCGACGGCGCGCTCGTGCTCGACGTCCGGCGTCGAGCGGCCGATCGTCTCGTCGAGCACAACATCGCAGAGCCGGAAGTCGCCCTTGGCCATCGGTCAGCCTTCGAGATTGAGCCGGATGGCGACGGAACGGGCATGCGCATCGAGACCCTCGCTCTTGGCGATGGTGATCGCTGCCGGCGCGAGCGCGCGCAGCTGCTCAGCGCCTAGCCTCAGGATCGAGGTGCGCTTGACGAAATCAAGCACCGAGAGGCCGGACGAGAAGCGCGCCGACCGCGCCGTCGGCAGAACGTGGTTCGAGCCGCCGACATAGTCACCGATGACCTCCGGCGTGTGGCGACCGATGAAGATGGCGCCGGCATTGCGCACGCCGGCCATCAGCGCGTCCGGATCATCGACGGCAAGTTCCAGATGCTCGGCTGCGATGCGATTGGCCAGCGGCACTGCATCCTGCAACGACTTCACCAGGATGATCGCGCCGAAATCGCGCCAGCTCGCGGCGGCCGTCTCGGAGCGGCCCAGCGACTTCAGCTGTCGTTCGACCGCCGCTTCGACGGCACGGCCGAGATCGGCGTCGTCGGTGATCAGGATCGACTGGGCACCCGGATCGTGCTCGGCCTGGGCGAGCAGGTCTGCGGCCAGCCAGTCGGGATTGTTGTTGGCATCCGCGATCACCAGCACTTCGGAGGGGCCGGCGATCATGTCGATGCCGACCGTGCCGAAGACCTGGCGCTTGGCCGCGGCCACATAGGCATTGCCGGGGCCGACAGATTTGGCGACCGGTGCAATCGTCTCGGTCCCGTAAGCGAGTGCGGCGACGGCCTGGGCACCGCCGATCCGGTAAATCTCCTCAACGCCGGCGATCTTGGCGGCCGCAAGCACCGTCGGGTTGATGGCACCGCCGGAGGCCGGCACGACCATGACGATGCGCTCGACGCCGGCAACCTTGGCCGGCACGGCATTCATCAGCACCGAACTTGGATAGCTGGCGGTACCGCCCGGAACATAGAGACCCACCGCCTCGATCGCCGTCCAGCGCGAGCCGAGACCGACGCCGATTGCATCTTCATAGATATCGTCCTTCGGCATCTGCCGGGCGTGATGCCGCTCGATGCGCTCTGCGGCGAGGCGAAGCGCACCCATCAGTTCCGGCGCGATGCTGGCCGCGGCCGCATCGATCTCGTCGGCCGTAACCCGCATCGGCACGGAGGCAAAATCGATGCCGTCAAACCGCAGGGAATATTCGGCAAGGGCTGCATCGCCGCGCGCACGGACTTCGGCGATGATCGCCTTCACCACATCATTGACATCGTCCGACACTTCCCGCTTCGTCGTCAGGAAGGCTGCAAACGCCTGTCCAAACCCTTCCGATGCCTGATCCAACCAGATCGCCACGTCCCCTGCTTCCTTCCTCGTCCGTCTTCACGCCAGCCTGAACAAACCGGTCAATTGCCGGGATGATCGGGCTTGAAGCTGGTTTCCCACGCTCCGCCGGTATCCGCAAGCTGCGCTTCTATACATTCCACCTCAAGCGCGATGATGCCGCCGCCCGAGAGAACAAGTTCGACCACGCCTTCCGGCCCCTCCCCTTCGGGGCGATAGCGGATCGCCAGCAGCGACAGCACGTCATCGCCCTTGCGGCGATCAAAGCCGATCGAGCGGACGGCGTTCACGCGCTTGAAAGACAGGAGTGCGCGACGACGCTCATAGGCCTTGCGCTTTTCGCCGGCCCCTTCCCAGACGAAGCGGTTGACCGCCAGCACGAACAGACCGGGACGCGCCTTGAACGATATGTCCGCGACCTTGAACACCGCGTCCTGCATGTGAGCCGACAGGACCGCAAGGTCGTCGTTGTCGAGGGCGAAGAGCTTCAGGCTTGTCATGTCATCCTAGTCCGAGTGGCCGGCAGATCACGCATGAGCGACACCGCGACGGCGGCGCTCACGCCTCATCCTTTCGACATAGGTTGCCGCAATGCAAGAGGCAACCGGTCGCAGGCGACAGAAGCCCACGAATTCTCAGTCGCTGATGCGCTCGACCACGGCACCGCAGCGCGTCAGCTTCTCTTCCAGCCGCTCGAAGCCGCGATCGAGGTGGTAGACGCGCGAGACCGTGGTTTCGCCCTCGGCTGCGAGGCCGGCAATCACCAGCGAGACCGAAGCGCGCAGATCCGTTGCCATCACGGGCGCGCCTCGCAGCCGGGTGACGCCCTCGATCCGTGCCGTCTGGCCGGACAGCGTGATGCGCGCGCCGAGCCGCGCCAGCTCCTGCACGTGCATGAAACGGTTCTCGAAGATCGTCTCGGTGACATGGGAGATGCCGTTGGCGCGGGTCATCAGACCCATGAACTGCGCCTGCAGGTCGGTCGGGAAGCCGGGATAGGGTTCGGTCACCATGTCGACTGGACGAATCGTATTGCCGTGGCCGATCACGCGAATGCCGGTCGGCGTCGCGCTGATCTCCGCACCGGCGCGGCGCACGGCCTCGAGCGCGGTGTCGAGCAGGCCGAAATCGGTGCCTTCGAGGGTCACGTCACCGCCGGTCATGGCGACGGCCATGGCATAGGTTCCGGTCTCGATGCGATCCGGCAGCACGCGGTGGCGGGCGCCCGACAGGCTGTGCACGCCTTCAATGGTGATGGTCGAGGTGCCGGCGCCGGAGATCTGTGCACCCATGGCGTTCAGGCAGTTGGCGAGGTCGACGACTTCCGGTTCGCGCGCCGCATTGTTAATCACCGTCGTGCCACGGGCGAGCGACGCCGCCATCAGCATGACATGGGTCGCGCCGACGGAGACCTTGGGGAAGGTATAGGTGCCGCCGATCAGGCCACCCTTGGGCGCCGTGGCATTGATATAGCCGCCATCGATTTCCATCGTGGCGCCGAGCGCGGTCAATCCCTCGATGAACAGGTCGACCGGACGCGTGCCGATGGCGCAGCCGCCCGGCAGCGAGACGCGAGCCTTGCCCTCGCGGGCGAGCAGCGGGCCGATGACCCAGAAGCTCGCGCGCATCTTGGAGACGAGCTCGTAAGGCGCGGTGGTATCGACAATGGTGCGGCAGGTGAAATGAATGGTGCGGGAATAGCCCTCGCCCTGGCGCTCGCGCCGGCCGTTGACGGAAACATCAACGCCGTGATTGCCAAGGATGCGCAGGAGAAGCTCGACATCGGCGAGATGCGGCACGTTTTCCAGCGTGAGCGTATCGCTGGTCAGCAGCGAGGCGATCATCAGGGGCAGCGCGGCATTCTTGGCGCCGGAGATCGGGATAATCCCGTTGAGCTCGTTGCCGCCGACAATCCTGATACGATCCATGTAAGCCTACACTACGGGTGAGAACCCGCCTTTCCTGTGAGAGAGGGTGAAAATCCGCCACCCGGCCGGGTCGGCTGTTTAGACGAAAAGCACCGCGGGTTCAATTCGCGCGTTCAGCAACGGTTAATCATCGCGATCCGGCGATTTTGCGGCAGGCAAACCGTCGGTCTCGTCGGCCAGCCCCAGCCGGCGCGATCGCTGCTGCTGCTTGCGGCGCATAAGGTTTTCACGAAGCTTCGTGGCCGCACGGGCCTTGCGCTGCTCGGCCGCGACATCGGCGTGCCGACGCGTCCCCGCGTCATGTTTTACGCTTTCGGCCTTTCCGCTCGTCTCGGCCACCGGACCGTCCTCATCCAAATCTTTCGTCATGCGGCGGTGATAGCGGAAATCCCGGTTTTCCGGAAGTCTTTGACGGCGGATGCGGATTTCTTCAAACGAAGTTCGTTTTGCGACTTGCATCCCCCCGGAAGCTGTGGCAATAGGCGGCTCGTTCCGGGCGACACACCACTCGCCCGCCGGAAGCTGCTATAGCTCAGGGGTAGAGCACTCCCTTGGTAAGGGAGAGGCCGAGAGTTCAAATCTCTCTAGCAGCACCATTCCATCCCCTTGATATCGTTGTTTTTAGAGTTTCGAACCTTAATTTTTGCCCTGCGCCATAGCGCGGCGCGAATGGTGTCGCTTTGGCGACGTCCAAAAGCCCGCTATCGTTCCGCGTATAGGACCCTGTCCGCGCGATACCCCGCGCGGGTCATCGAGGGGTAGGCGTTTGGGTGTCAGGCGCCCTTCTGGGTGGACAGTGCCGACTTGTTGCGGGCGAGGTAGGAACCGGCGCCGGCGGCGGCCAAGGCGCCGTCCTGCATCACGGTTCGCCCCCGCAGGAGGAGCCGGACCGGCCAGCCGCGCACAGGGAGCCCCTCGTAAGGAGTGTAATCGGCGCCGTGCTGAAGGAGATCGTTGGTCAGGGTGATCTCCCTGGTCGGATCCCACAGGGCGATGTCGGCGTCGGCACCGATCGCGATCGTGCCCTTTCGCGGATAAAGACCGTAGAGCTTGGCGTGGTTCGTTGAGGTCAGGGCGACGAAGCGGTTGATGTCGATCCGCCCCTTCATCACGCCTTCGGAAAAGAGGATCGGCAGGCGGGTCGCAACACCCGGAATGCCGTTCGGGATCCAGCGGAAGTGCCGCTTGCCCTTCTCGTTCAGCTTGCCTTCCGGATCATCGAAGCGGAAGGGGCAATGATCGGATGAGAAAAGGTCGAAGACCCCCTGCTCCAGCCCTTCCCAACAGGCATCCTGGCTTTCCTTGTCGCGCGGGGGCGGCGAGCAGACATATTTGGCGCCCTCAAGGCCTTCGACGTCGAGATCGTCGGCCGTCAGCATCAGATATTGCGGGCAGGTTTCGCCTGCGATCTTCTGGCCGCGCTGCCGCGCCCGGCGGATCTCCTCCATCGCCTCGCGGTTGGAGACGTGGACGATGACGATCGGCACGTCGACGATCTCGGCAAGCGACAGCGCCCGGTGCGTCGCCTCGCGTTCGGCGGCCACCGGCCGGGTCGTCGCATGGTATTTCGGGGCGAACTTGCCCTCCTCCTCGTGCCGGCCGATCAGATAGCGGATGGCGTCCTCGTTCTCGCAGTGGACCATGACAAGCGCGCCGGTGCGCCTGGCCGTGTCGAGCGTGGCGAGGATCTCGTCGTCGCGCAGCCGAAGGCCCTCATAGGTCATGAAGACCTTGAGCGAGGTGTAGCCGTCCTCGACCAGCGCCGGCAGTTCCTGGCCCAGCACCTCGGCCGTCGGATCGGTGATCACGAGGTGGAAGGAGACATCGACGTGACAGTTGCCGTCCGCCTTTTCGTGATAGACCTTCAGGGCCTCGCGCAGCGTCTGGCCCTTCTCCTGCATGCAGAAGGCAAGCACCGTGCTGTTGCCGCCGATGGCCGCCGAGCGGGTGCCACTGTCGAAGTCGTCGGCCATGACGATGACGTCGCCCGAAGGCTGGTCGAGATGGACATGGCTGTCGATGCCACCGGGCAGCACGAACAGTCCGGTGGCGTCGATGATCTCGTCTCCATCCTCAAGGTCGGCGGCCAGCGCCACGATACGACCATCCCTGATGCCGACATCGCTTACGAACGTATCGCTTGCCGTCACCACCGTTCCATTGCGGATCACCGTATCGAAGCGCATGCGTCTGCCCCTTTTCGTGCCGTCGAGCGTCTCAGCTGGCCTTGGCAAGGCCGGTGTCACCCGAAAGGATGCGGTCGAGGGCCGCGGTGAAGCGGTCCACTTCCTCGATCGTGTTGTAGTGGACCATCGACACGCGCAGCATGCCGCCATGGTCGGTCAGGCCGAGATATTCGGCGAGACGGCGCGAGTGGAAGTCGCCGAAACGCATGGCGATCTTCTCGGCGTCCATCGCCTTGCACAGCTCGCTTGCCTCGCGACCGTCGAAGCGGAAAGCGATCGTCGGCACGCGTCCGGCCTCACGATTGACCGATTGGCCGATGATGCGGCAATCGTTGCGCGAACGCAGATAGGAGAGCAGACGCTCGGTCAGCGCATTCTCCTGCTCGGTGATCGCCGCATAGGCGGCGACGATCTTCTGGCGCACCGTTCCCGTTTCGCCGGCCTGTTCGCCGAGCGCCACCAGATAGTCGACGATGCCGCAGGTCGAATAGGCGAGCTCGTAGTTCGGGTTACCCGGCTCCAGCTTCCCCGGCACTTTGTCCTTTCCGTAGAAATAATGATAAAGCGTGTCGAGCTCGAGCAGATGCTCGTAGCGGCCATACATCAGCGCATAGTGCGGACCATAGGTCTTGTAGAGGCTGAAGACGTAATAATCGACATCGAGGGCCTGAACGTCGACGGCCCGGTGGGGCGCATAGGCAACGGCATCGACGCAGATACGGGCCCCGCGCGCATGGACAAAATCGGCGATCTCGCGGATCGGGTTGATCGAGCCGAGAATGTTCGAGCAGTGCGTGACGCAGACGAGCCGGGTGCGTTCGCTCATCAGCGGCTCGAGGTCCGAGAGTTCGAGCGTCAGGCTGTCCTTGTTGAGCGGCCAGAACTTCAAGACGACGCCGCGTTCCTGCAGACGGTCCCAGGGGCCGATATTGGATTCGTGATCGGCGACGGTGACGATGATTTCATCGCCGGGGACGAGCTGGCTCTGCATGGCGCGCGCCAGATTCTGAATGAGGGCCGTCGTCGAGCTGCCGAAGACGATCTCCTCCGGGCGGCGGGCATTGACCAGATGCATCGCGGCGGTGCGGGCCTCGTAGAGCGCGCTTGCGGCCGCCTGCGACACCTCGTAGGAGCCGCCGATCTGCACGTTCTTTTCGATCAGGAAACGATTGATGCGCTCCAGCGCACCTTTAAGGATCTGCGAACCGCCGGCATTGTCGAAGAAGGTCCAGCCGCGGTCGAGACCGGGAAACTGGCTGCGCACGAAATCAAGGTTGAGCGGGGGGATAGTGGCCATCCTTGTGGTCCTCCGGTGTGTTTTTCTTGTTCAGTGATTGAGGACCGCGCGCAGGAACCCGCGCGTCCGTTCTTCCCTGGGCGCATCGAAGATGGCGGTAGGCGCGCCCATCTCGACCAGACGGCCGCTGTCCATGAAGATCACCCGGTCGGCGACCTGGCGGGCAAAACCCATTTCATGCGTGACCACGATCATGGTGACGCCGGTGCCGGCGAGCTTGCGCATGACGTCGAGCACTTCGCCGACCATTTCTGGATCGAGCGCCGAGGTCGGCTCGTCGAACAGGAGCACGCGCGGCTCCATGGCAAGAGCACGGGCGATCGCCACGCGCTGTTGCTGTCCGCCCGAGAGCTGGCCGGGAAATTTCTCCGCCTGTTCCGAGATTCCGACGCGGGAGAGCAGGTCTCGCGCCTTGCGCTCCGCCTCTGCGGCTGAGGTGCCGCGCACGCGCATCGGCGCCAGCATGACGTTCTTCAGCACCGTCATGTGCGGGAAGAGGTTGAAGGACTGGAACACCATGCCGACCTCGGCTCGGACCTTGGCGAGTGCCGGACCGGCCTCGACGCGAATGCCGTCGACGACGATGCTGCTGTCCGGCTCAAAGGCTTCCAGGTGATTGATACAACGGATAAGCGTCGACTTGCCCGATCCGGACGGCCCGATCACGCAGACGACCTCGCCTTCGGCAATGTCGAGATCGATCCCGTGCAGCACGGTGAAGGTGCCGTAGGCCTTGGTCAGCTTGCGGATGGAAATGAGCGGATTGCCCGGCTTCTGCATCAACGTTTCCCCCGGCTGAAATGTTTCTCGAGACGTGCGACGACGGCGACCATGGGCCAAAGCAGCGCGACATAGATGAGGGCGGCGCCGATCAAGGGCGTCGGATTGGCTGCGAGCGCCTGCGCCTGGGTCGCCTGCTTCAGCAGGTCGGGCATGGCGACGACGGAGGCGAGCGCAGTGTCCTTCATCACGTTGATGCAGTTGTTGGTAAGGGGCGGAATGACGATGCGAATCGCCTGCGGCAGGATCACGTCGATCATGGTGTGCCGATTGGAGAGACCGAGCGCGGCAGAGGCTTCGAACTGTCCATGCGGAATGGCTTCGATGCCGGCACGGAAGATTTCGGCCGTATAGGCGGCCGACACCAGCGACAGCGCCGTCACAGCCGACAGAAAGGGCGACAGGCGGATGCCGACGAAGGGCAGCGCATAATAGATAACGATGAGGAGGACGAGCAGCGGGATCGAACGGAAGAAGTCGATATAGACGCGGATCAGCCATTTGACGAAAGCCGGAGCGTAAAGCCGCGTCACCGCAAGTGCGAGACCACCGGCCAGACCGCAGAGGATGCTGGTGACGCCGATCTGCAGCGTAACGGCCAGCCCCCACAGAAGCGCCGGCAGGCTTTCGATCATCACCTGCAGATTGAAGAATGTATTGATGAGATTCATGCCGTTCCGGCTCCCCTGGCAAACCGGCGGAGCGCAAGGCTCCGCCGGACGCTGTTCAAGGCCTTACTTACCCTTGGGCATGTCGAGCACGGTGACGGTCGAGGTGGTGTCCTCAGCCTTGGCGCCGAACCAGGTTTCATGAAGCTTGGCGATGAAGCCTTCCTGTTTCAGCGTGGTGATGACGGCATTGACTTCGGTTGCGAGAGGATCGTTCTTGTTGAACATGATCGAGTATTTCTCGCCGGTCGGGATGCGCTCGACGACCTTCAGGTCCGGCTTGTCCTTGACGTAGTAGAGCAGCGCCGGAATGTCGGAGATGTAACCGTCGACGCGACCGGCGACGAGGTCAAGCATGGCGGGCTGCAGGCCTTCGAAGCGGCGGATTTCGCCGAGCTTGTATTCGCCCCTATGGGCTTCCGCCCACATGTCACCGGTCGAACCGGTGTCGACGCCGACGACCTTGCCGCCCATGTCCTTGAGGCCGGTGATGCCGGAGGCGGCCGTCACGGTCAGCGACTGGTCGCTGTCATAATAGGGCTGAGCGAAGGTGACCGATTCCAGGCGCTTTTCCGTGATGGTGATCGAGGAGATCGCCATGTTGATACGGCCCGATTGGACCGCCGGAAACAGGCCGTTGAACGGCGTATTGACGAACTCAACGGTCTTGCCGAGGCGCTTGGCGATCTCGTTGACGAGGTCGACCTCGAAACCGGTGACCTTGCCGCTGGCATCCTCGAATTCCCACGGCACGTTGCCGATATTGGCGCCGACGGTCAGGTCGGCAGCCTGGGCGCCTGAGGTTGCAAAGGCGGCGAAAAGACCGGCCATGATGGTCGACTTGAAGCTTGATGAACGTGTCACGAGAGTTCCCCTTGTTTTTTGACGCTGATCCAATTTAGATTGGTCTAACTGGTCTGACCAGTTAGACCAAAAAAGCATGATGCTTTCCGCTTGGCAAGATGGCGGGAGAAAAAATAGATTGGCGGCGAACGGTCCCGCTGGGAAGGAAACGCATGTTAAACAAGACGCTCGTCCCGCAATCCGTGGCCCGCGAAATCCAGACGATGATTCAGTCGGGCCAATTGAAGGCGGGGGAGAAGATCCCCTCGCAGCGCGAGTTCTCGCAGCGTTTCGGCATCAGCCGCGCGTCGTTGCGGGAGGCGCTGCTGACGCTGGAGACGCTGGGGCTGCTGAAAACCGAGGCCGGCCGCGGCACCTTCGTTGCCGCCGCCGGCGAGCGCAGCGACGCGAACGCCATGGCCCCCTGGCGCTATTCCGACAGCTATTCGGCCTTCGACGTTTTCCAGACGCGAATCCTGCTCGAGGGGGAGATTGCGCGGCTGTCGGCGGGACGCCTCACGCAGCTGCAACTGGAGAACATGGAAGCGGCGACGCAGGCCATGGAACAGTCCTGGGCCAAGCAGGACCTCCTGACCAATGTCGAGGCCGACCTGGAGTTTCACCGGACGATCGTCTCGGCCTGTTCCAACACCATGCTCAAGGCGCTCTACCAGACGGTGCGGGATCTGCTCACCGAGACCCAGCGCCAGCCCATCCCGCTCACCGATCCAGAACGCATGAACCAGTCGATCGCCGAACATCGCCGGATCATTGCGGCTCTGAGAGCCAATGATGCCAATGCGGCGCGCGCCGAGATGGAAACCCATATCCGCAACACGGCGCGCTGCGCCGGGCTTTCGCCGTAATCCCGGTCCGGCCGCGGGCCGGCTGCGTCAAGGCGGATCAAGAAGGCGGATCAAGGATGAGAGGCGCTGCCTCCGCAAAATACAGACTGCCCGGCGCGGGCGGCACCGGGCAGCGCAAGTTAAATCGGGCAGCGTTCTTATTCCTGGATCAGCGTCAGCTCATCGGTGTCATCAATGACGCCGACATAGTGGCCCGGCTCTTCCATATCGGCGCGGCCCACGACCTTCAGTCCGTCATGCGTGCTGTAGAGAATGATGGTGTTTTCGCCGTTGTTCATCGAATAGCCGGTGACCGGGTTCTTGAACTTGAAGCAGCTATCGTCATGAAACAGCGTCGACAGAACGCCTTCGGCGACCGGGTCCTCTTCGAAGGACAGGCGGCAGGTGCCCTGCGAGGAGGTCATCTTCCAGACTTCCGATTCCTGGGCATGGGCATGGGCAGGCATCACAAGCATCAGGCTGGCGGCTGCAAGGAGTCCGAGGCGGGTTTTCGCGTTCGACATGGCGGGGTTCCTTCGATGGGCCTTCGATCGGGCCGCAGCTAAGGACCGCGCCGGCAGCTCGTCAATCCTCGCCGTGGCCGGCAGCCTGTCGCGCCCAGAATTGGACGCTGGCTTGCCGACCCTTCATCGCACGCAGGAATGATCCCGGCCCGCTCTCGCAAAGTTGCACAATCGATATACGTGTCCCAAAGGAATTCGTGGCATAAGCAGGCGCAACCCGACGGCAGGAAGGGGCCCATGCAGAAGGGCGACAACAAGGACATGAGGGGAACCGATGCGGCCGCCGCAAAGCCCGCTCCGCCGAAGAAGAGCGCCCTGCTCCTCTTCGTTGCCCTGCTTGTGATCTTTGCGCTGGTCATTGCGGCAACGCTGCTGTTGGCCAATGACAAGCGGAACTTGCGGCTCCTCTTCGATCGCTACGACATCGACTGGCTGGATGCCAACGAGATGTCTCCGCCAAGCGGAACCCGAGCTCTGCGCGGCCGCCGACTGGCGCCCGTGTCGGTCTCCCTTCCCGCGCGTTTCTTTGCCCAGCCGGAAAGCCAGCCGCTGGGCGCCTTCGTGCGGGAGGTCAGGGCGAAAGGGCAGGATCTGTGCGCCGCCTTCAAGGACGCGGGTGTCAACAATGACGGCTGGCGGCCGAGCCAGTTCGACGGCAAGACTTATGAGTGCCTTTCGGAGACGGTGTATGCATCCAAGGAAGAAGGCGGACAAGCGGCCTCCTTCTTCTTCATCGCAAAAGGCACGCCCGAGGGCGAGATCGGCTCGATCCGCATGAAGCTGGTCGCGCCGGAGACGCCAGATGGCGAAACCGTGCACCGCCTGTTCATCAAGGCAATGGAACGGCTGATCGCCGAGGCGCGGTGGCTCGATCTGGCTCCGGCAGTCACAAACGCCGAAACACTCACCGATTTCACCTCGGTCCGGTTCGGCATCTCCTTCCGCTTCACCCATGAATTCACGGCACCCCGCAGTTACAATCTCATCATCCTGCCGGCATCCCGGGACCCGATCGTCGAGTGTAGCCGCACCTTCTTCGACACGGACGGATGGTTGCCGCTGCCGACTGCGATCGAACGCCTGCCGGAGTTCCTCCGCCCCCATCTCGTGGAAACCACACCCATCCCTTCCAGCGGTAACGGACAGCCGTCCGCACCGGTCGGGAGCGCTTCCAAGCAGAAGAGATCGGCTCCGGATCCTTCCTTGGGCGGCCCACCCGCCGCCGGCGCGGCGGATGCGCCGTAGAAAACGGGCTGCGGGCATGCACGACGACGGGGCGCTTGAATACACATAGTGAAATCATTATGTGTCTTCAGAAACAGCCGCTACGCCCGAAACCGGCGATGAGGCGGCCCGTTGCCAGCCGACAATCGACAACGGCCGACGCGCCGAAGACAAAGGAAGCCCCATGCATATCCGCCCCGTTACGCGCAATTACCACGTCACCGGTCAGTTGAAGCCGGCCGATCTCAGCAAGATTGCAGAGTCCGGCTACGCCGCCGTCATCTGCATGCGCCCGGATGGAGAAGGCTGGGGCCAGCCGAAGTTCGCAGCCATCGAAGAGGCAGCGAAGGCAGCCAATCTGAAGGCCTTTTACCTACCGGTCGGCGGCGCTGCCGTTCCGATGGAACAGGCGCGCAAGCTGCGCAGCCTCCTGAAGGAGACCGAAGGCCCGATCCTCGCCTTCTGCGCCTCGGGCGCGCGCTGCGCCGGCCTTTACCAGATGGCCGAACAGATCGGCGGCTAAGGCGACCCTCCCCGGCACAGGCACCAGCAAAGCCTCGCGCCAGTTCGGCGGCCTAGGAAACAGACGGCCTCCGCTTCCGATGATTCGCTTGTCGTGTCGCCGGATCCGGGGGCGCCTGTGAGCCCCTTTTGCGCACGATCCCGCGAAGGGGGCGTTTCCCCGCGAGGCCCCATGCCGAAACTATCCGTCTGCATCCCCGTCGAACCCGGCCAGCCGGCCCCGGTCTATCTGGTCAACCGTCTTCTCGAAGTGCCGACATCCAGTATTGAGGTCGTCGTGGCTGCCTGCGGCGAGCGGGAGGGTGCATGGCCCTATCTGGAAGCACGGGCCGAGGCCGATCCTCGCCTGCGGATTCTGCCGACGGCACCGGTCAATCTGTCCGCTGCCGAGTTCTGGGTCGGCACGCTCGTCGGCGCCAGCGGCGACTGGGTTTCGCTGGTCGGTCCGGAAGACATGATCGAACCCGACCTGCCCAAGCTTCTCGCCCATGTCGAGGAAAAGTACGCCGGCGTCGACGCGCTCGGCTGGAACGCCTTCGTCATTGATCCCGATGCCCCGCGCTCGCTCAGCGCGACCGTCGCCGTGCCGATCACCCACAATACTGTGGAATTCGAAAAGACCCGCATGCTGGAGGCCTTCTTCCACTGGTCCGGCGCCCAGAACACGCCCCGCATGCCGTTCAACGTCTATCATGGCGCCATCCGCCGATCGCTGCTGGACTCGATCCTGGCATCTTGCGGCCCCTTGAGCTGGCTCACCCCGTTACCGCGCTGGGAGTGGGCAGCCCGCGTTCTCATCTTCTCCCAGGGCCTTGCCCTGTCTCACCGCCCGTTTTCGGCAATCAGCGCCGTACCGTTTCACAACGTGCCGGTTCCTTCGGCGCTCGAAGGCTTCCCCTTCGATGCTCGTATCGGCCTGACCGCGACGATCGCGGAAATACAGGCCCGTGTCCTGCACGAGCTCGGCTCGCGCTGGGGCGGCTGCAACGAGAGCTTCGTCAAGGCCTGCGCCATCGACTGCATGCGCGACCATGACGAGGCTTCGTTCAGGCGAAAGGGCCAGGCCTATTTCGACGCGATCCGCCGCCTACCGGACGGCGCAGCGCTGTCGGAGCACTTCCGGCCGCAATTCTTTGCAGAGCCGCCGGCGGACACGCGCCGTGGCCGCCAGGGCGCGGTGCTTCTGGTGGACCGGTTTATAGGCAATGCCCAGACCGCCCAGGAGTTCTACGAGGTGATGGACGGAATTCTTGCCCCCGTCTTCGTCATCACCGACCTGGTGCCGGTCGAAGAGACGGCAGGGGCTACCGGCGGGAGTTCTCCGATTCACGCTTGACGCGAAGGCCGGAGCTTGCGCCCGCCTTCGGTCAAGTCCCTGCCGACCCGCGTTCCACAGGCAGCGCATTACACACTCCGACGACGGCCGCGGGATCCGAAGGATGGATCGCCGCCGTGCCGAACTCGAGGAGATCGCGGCGGCCATACTCGTCGGCAATCCGCTCGGCCAGTTGGCGTATCGTCGTCGGAATGCCTGAGCAGATGTTGATCGCGCCGGGCTGGCCGGTGTCGACGACGCCGGCGATCATTGCGCCTGCATCGCGAACGTCGAGAAAATCCCGAAGCTGCGTTCCGGCTGAAAGCTTTACAGTCTCACCGCGCTCCAGCCGCTCGCGGATATAGGGCACCAGACGGGCCGGGTATTCGCCTTCACCGTAGAGATAGAACAAGCGACACCAGGAAAAGGTCACATCGGTCTTGGCGTAGAACTGGCTGAGCAGGTGATAGACAGAGAGCTTGGCGGCCGCGTACAGCGTCGCCGGCTCGAGTGGGGAATCGATTGTCAGGTGCTCCGACGGCAGCCGGTACTCCATGCAGGTGCCGATCCCGATGAAATGGTGGACGCCGGCCTGTGCAGCGCCGCGCGCCAGAGCCAGTGTCCCGGCAACGCAATCGAAGTTGAGCGGAGAATCGAGGTACTTTCCCGGCTGCACATACCAGGCCGAATGAATGACCGCATCGACACCGGCGAGGCGCTCGGCCCACCAGTCGGCGTTTTCGGCGAACATGTCGGCGGACAGCAGCACAGGGCCTTCGAACGCGCGCTCCGGAGCTTTGTCTGCGCCCATGCGGATGACCGGGATCACTCGGTGCCCTGCCTTGCTCAGTGCACGATGAATCTGGCGTCCGACAAATCCCGTCGCACCGGTGAGAACGATCGTTTTCATGCAGGCTCTCCTTGCGCCGGATGCATCGAAGGGGCAGACAGAACTCAGTTGGCGGCTTCGGCCCGAAGACTGATAACCTGCGCATCCCAGCTCATGTCGGCGACCTGGCGGCGGATCTCCTGCTCGTAGATCGGGTTCATCACCAAGAGGGTGGCCACACCGGCCTGCTGCGCCGCCTCGGGAGAGACGACCGGCACGCCGCTCACCGGCAGGAAGCCCCCCTGTTTCTGCAGGTTGAGGTCGACGGCATAGTCGACGCCGTCAAGCAGCAGGGCAAAGGTGACGCCCTTGGAGGCCGCCCCCCAGATGGCCAGTGGACCACGCGAGCGCAGGCGGTCGATTTGATCCCGCCACCTGTCGAGCGCCTGCGTCAGGCGCTCGGCGACGTCGTCGTCGGAGCCATCGACAGCGGCAGGCAGTGTCGCCTGCCCATCCGCCTCGGCCTCGATCCACATGTACTGACCGTCATAGACCAGATCGACACGGCACCTGAGGCCGAACTCGGCCAGCAGATAGGCGATCGAGCGCGGTGAGTAGAGCGAGCAGTGCTCGTAGAAGAAATCCTCGAAGGCGGCGCGTTCGAGAATCCAGGAAACGTCAGGCGTTTCCATGAACAGCCGGACACTGCGCTCCCTGACGAAGCGGGCGATCTCCGCCATGAAGGCGCGGGGATCGGGCACGTGCTCGATCGTGTGGCGGCTGCACACGGTATTGATGCGGTCGGGCAGCCGCGCGGCGCTACCGGCGTCGAAGTACTCGCGATAGATCGTGATGTGCGGGCCGAAATCATAATTGCCATGGAAGGCCGGGTCGAAGCCGACGGCGCTCTTTAGGCGTCCGGTCTTGTCGAGGGCATCGATGAACTCCCCCTCTCCGCAGCCGATCTCCAGGTAATGAAGCTCCTCCCCGCCGGTCAGCACCCGTTCGGCCATGGCGGCCTGATGCTGAAGATAGACACGCGAGGCCTGCACCGAGTTGTTGTAGGTGGCGCCGTAGTCGATCGCCGCCGGATCGAAGGCCGCATTCCAGACGAAACCGCAGTTGCGGCAGCTACAGATCGTGAGCCGGCCCGTCGGGAACTCCAGCGCTTCCTGTTTGGTCCGCACGATGACGTTTTGCAGAACCGGCACGCGCGATCGCTCGACGATGACCGTATTGTCCGCGGAAAGGCATAGAGGGCAATTGCGCACGCGGCGTCTCCCAGGAATTCGCGACTCATCGGGCAGCCGTGCCCAAGTCTGCAGTGATTTTCTTCCGTTATGGACGGGCTGTGTTGCGCAGAGCTTACATCGCGTTCTGCCGGAGCGCTCTGCCAAGGAACATTCTCAGCCGCCTTTCGACCTCGGGGCTCATATGCAGGATGGTCAGTCTCGCGCAGGCCAATCGCTTTAGGTCGGGATGGAGAAAACGCCCGCGTCGACATCAGGAACAGACTATGGACCCCATCAAAGAGTTTCAAGCACGCGTCTCGGACAGCATCCAGTCGATCGGCTCCGACAAGGAGTTCCTGGATCTGTCGATGCAATGGGTGGAGAAGTGCATACCGCTCGGCTACATGCTGAACTTCAGCTGGCTTGGCCGCCCGATCGTGCAGATCCCCCAGGATACCTATGCCATTCAGGAGCTGATCTGGAAGTGCCGCCCCGATCTCATCATCGAGACTGGCATCGCCCATGGCGGTTCGCTGGTGATGAGCGCCTCGATGCTGTCGCTGCTCGACTACTGCGACGCCGTCCAGGCCGGCACCGTTCTCGATCCGAAGGCCAGCAGGCGCAAGGTCGTCGGCGTGGACATCGACATCCGTGCCCATAACCGCGCCGCGATCGACGCCCATCCGATGAGCCACAAGATCGCCATGGTGCAGGGCTCCTCGGTCGAGGCGAGCGTGCTCGATCAGGTGAAGGCGCTGGCCAAGGGCCACGAGCGGATCATGGTCTTTCTCGATTCCAACCATACCCACCAGCACGTTCTGGACGAGCTGGAACTCTACGCGCCGCTGGTGTCGAAGGGCTGCTATTGCATCGTCTGGGACACACTGATCGAGGACATGCCGGAAAACATGTATCCCGATCGTCCCTGGAGCCCGGGCGACAACCCCAAGACTGCCGTTTGGGAGTACATGAAGCGCCTCACCGAGGAGGGACGCCAAGCGGCGGACGGCGAGGCCCTTCATCTCGAATACGACCGCATGATCGAGAACAAGCTCGCGATCACCGTGTCGCGGGACGGCTTCCTCAAGCGCGTTTGATCCAGAACACTTGGTTGCATTCTTTTTGGCGCCCCGGTCTGGTTCGGACGGGGGCGCATTTCTTTCAACTGGCGCGTTGGGCCGGCGGCGGGGTGTAGAACGGGGTGCGCTCTTCCTGCCAGGGAAAGCGCAGTCCGTCCTCACGTACCTCGATCTGGTCAATCGGCTGCGTCATCGCGTTGACGACATCAAACATGGCATAGTGAGTCGCCGCGCCGGCGACATCCGAGCGGATGATGGTCCCGACCTCAGAGTTTCCACTGACGGCAAGCGGGATCGCATCGCCCTTGAACACAGGCGAAAAGCTGTCGAGGTGCACACCGTTCTGCCATTTGCCGATTGCCGCCGCATAGGCATCGCGAACGATATCAAAGGCTTCTCGGTCGCGGTATCGCTCGACATTCCTGGCGCAGGCGGTGACGAAATTCTTCTCCCATCCCTCATACCGCAGCTTGTATTTCTTCTTGAACCAGATCTGCGTGGTGGCGACCGTGGCGGTTACACCCAGATAGGAATGGAAGGGGAAGTCCTTGAGGATCGGATCATCCTCGAAGTTGTGCCCGAGCTCCTCCATGAACGCATCCATCTTGCGCCTGGTGTCATCAAGGCGTCCGATCGCATGGGAATTGCTTTCAGGGCAGCTACCCATGACGGAGAGCGGCCGAGAACAATAACCAAAGGTCTTTCCGTAGACGATCACCTTCATGGCCATGTCGTAGTCGATGACCGGGTGTTCGAAGTAGTTGCCACCGCCGATGGCTTTGATTTTCTCCAGCAGCGGGCGGCTGATGGCACAATGATAGATTGAGAAGCCCGATGTCGGCACGACGCCGGCCTCATGCCATCCGAACATTTTGTCCATCAATTGCTTCTGCGGCAGTTTCACGACGAAAGAATTGAACGGGATCATGATCCCGTGCCGCGGCAGCTCTTTGCTCGGCCAGGTGTAGCCGATCACCGCCCAGCAAATGGCGTCGATTTCCGGATTGACCCTCTTGATCGCCTTGATCACAGTCATGGCATCCGGCTCGATATAGTCGTCATCGCCGATGAACGTCACCCAGTCACCCGTGGCGGCCTGAAGGGCCCGCTCCCAGTTGTCCTTCATCGACAGGACCCTGTCGGCAGATGGCAGATAGACCACGCGCGGATCAGCGGCATAGGCGCGCATGAAATCGTTCATGATCAAGGGGTCGTCGGAGTTGTCGACAAAGATGAACTCGATGTCGTCGCGCTTGCTTCGCAGAAGACCCTCAATGGTCTTCTGGAAGTAGAACTGGCGGTTGCGTGAGGGAACGCAGATCGACAGGCGCATCGTTTCAACCATCATTGTCTCCGCTCTTCTCTCTGTTCGCGACAGGATCGGCCAGCCTTTGCTGTTCAACCGGGATGCCGTTATTCCTGGGGGAGCCGTGTAGGCATGGGGCGGGCGGCCACCTTGACGACCGGCGCCTCGATTTCTGTCCATACTGCCTCTAGGGATGCGCGATCAGTTTCGGCACGGCCGTCACGAATTTCCCACCCCAGTCGGCTATATACGAAAGCTGTTGCTTGATTTCGGTCTGAAGATTCCATGGCAGGATCACCACCCTTTCAGGCTTTTCGGATTTCAGTATCTCCTCGGAGACGATCGGAATGCGGCTACCGGGCATGAACATCCCCTGCTTGGCCGGGTTCTTGTCGACGACGAAGGACAGAAGATCGGGCTTGACGCCGGCGAAGTTGAGAAGGGTGTTACCCTTCGCGGCCGCTCCATAGGCGGCCACCTTGAGACCCTGCCGCTGGCAGTCGATGAGGAACGCGAGGAAGTCGTTGCGCACACGCTGCGCCGTTGCCTGGAAACAGGCATAGAAGTCCGCCGTCAGAAGACCCGCCGCCTCTTCCCGGTCGAGCATGGCCTGGACACGCGGGCTGAGATCGTGGACCGCACTGTCGCTGCGGTCGGCGAAGACCCTGAGGCTTCCGCCGTGCCAAGGCGTGATCTCGACGTCGAAGACGCGCAGCCCGTTGGCGGCGAAGATGCGAGCGACAGCCGTCAGCGACAGATAGGAATAGTGCTCGTGATAGGCCGTATCGAATTGAGCTTCGCTCACCATGTTGAGGAGATGCGGAAATTCGAAAGTGGCGACACCCGACGGCTTGAGCAAATGCGCAAAGCCGGACACGAAGTCATTGATGTCGGGAACATGGGCCAGCACGTTGTTGGCCGCCATCAGGTCGGCGCTCCAGCCGTCTGCCGCAAGGCGAGCGGCGAGCGCCACGCCGAAGAAGTCCTCGACGATGGTGATGCCCTTCTGGCGGGCCGCGGCGGCTGTGCTTGCCGTCGGTTCGACCCCGAGGCAGGGGATGCCGCGTGCCTTCACATACTGCAGGAGATAGCCGTCATTGGCCGCGATCTCGACGACCCGCGAACCGTCATTCAGTCCGAAATGCTCGACCATCGCCGCCACATAGGCCTCGGCATGCCCGAGCCACGAGGTCGAGAACGAACTGAAATAGGCGTAGCTTTCGGAAAAGAAGGTCTCGCGGGAGGCGAAGTCCTCGGTCTGGACCAGACGGCAGTCGTTGCACACCCGGATCACCAGCGGATACCACAGTTCCGGCCTGCCGAGATCCGCCGGCCGGACATAAGAGTTCGACGGCGGCGCAGTGCCGAGATCGAGAAACGGTCCCATATTCTCGGACTGGCAGTGACGGCACTTCATACGGCAAATCCTCGGTAGTCGGCGTCAAGCAGCGGATGGGCTGCATCGCGCGGCGACAGGTGCGCAACCGGCAGCGGCCATTCAATGCCGAGCCTCGGATCGGTCGGGCTCAAACCGCCTTCCGCTTCGGCGCGGTAGGGAGCGGAATGGACATAGATCATCGTCACGTCGTCGCTCAGCGCCTGGAAACCATGCGCAAACCCCTGCGGGATGAGCAAGGAACAGGCGTTATCCGCGGAAAGCTCGACGGCCGCATGCTGCAGGAACGTCGGCGACCCCTCGCGCAGGTCGACCGCCACGTCGAGGATACGACCGGAAAGGCAGGTCACCAGCTTGATCTCGCTGAAGGGTGGCTTCTGAAAGTGCATGCCGCGCACGGTTCCGGCAAAGCGCGACGCGCTTTCGTTCACCTGGGCGACCGGGCCGCGCCAGCCGATTTCGGCGAGTTCCTCGGCGCAGAAGAGCCTGGACAGATGCCCGCGTGCGTCGGCGATCCAGCGCCGTCTCAGAACGAGCAGTCCGTCGATTGCCGTCGTCTCTACGTCGAAGCGTGCGGTCATATGGCGACGCTCAGGGGCTGATCGTGGGCTCGCTCGAAGGCGGCGATGTCGGCAAGGCAGAGTTCGCTCGCCGATCCGCCCGCAGTCTGGGCGCGGTACCAGCCCATGGTGCGGGCGACCGTTTCATCGAGATCCCAGACCGGTCGGTAGCCGAGTGTGTCGCGGGCGCGCGCGGAATCGAGCATCAGGTAGCCAGCCTCGTGCGGTCCTTCGGAACCGTCGCCAAGCAGCACCTCGCCCCCGCCATAGGCGGTTGCCGCCTTGTCGAGCACGGTGGCAACCGTCGCCGCCGCCTGGTGATCGGGGCCGAAATTGAGCGCCGGGGCGAAGGCGGGCTCGTCCCACAGGCGTTCCGCCATCATCAGATAGCCATTGAGCGGTTCGAGCACGTGCTGCCACGGCCGGACGGCCTGCGGCCGCCGGACCGACAGCGGGCGACCGGTGCCCCAGGCTCTCACGGCGTCCGGGATGAGGCGATCTTCGGCCCAGTCCCCCCCGCCAATGACATTGCCGGCGCGTGCGGTGGCAAGGCCGATCCGCCGCGCCTCGAAGAAGGAGGACCGAAAGCTTGCGGCAACGATTTCGGCTGCCGCCTTGCTGGCGCTGTAGGGGTCATGCCCCCCCAGCGGATCGGTCTCGGCGAAGGGACGCGCCGTCTCCGGGTTCTGGTAGACCTTGTCCGTGGTCACGACGACGATGGCGCGTACGTCGGGCGCGATGCGCAGCACGTCCAGGAGATTGGCCGTACCCTGCACATTGGTCTCATAGGTGCCGACCGGATCGCGGTAGCCGGCGCGCACCAGCGCTTGTGCACCGAGATGGAGCACGATCTCCGGCCGGGCGAGCATGACCCGCGCCGCCACGGCATGGCGATCACGCAGGTCACAGATCTCGGCGGCCGCCGGTCTGCCGTTGAGCAGGGTGAAGAGCGACGGCTGGGTTTCGGGGACGAGCGAGAGGCCTGTCACCTTGGCCCCCATCTCGGCCAGCCACAGCCCGAGCCAGCTCCCCTTGAAACCGGTATGGCCGGTCAGGAGAACGCGTTTGCCTTTCCAGAATGCGGGGTTGGCCATGGTTACCAGGTCTTCCACGGCGGATTGCCGCTGCTCCAGAGGGTTTCGAGATGGACCTTGTCGCGCAGCGTATCCATCGGCTGCCAGAAGCCGGTGTGGAAGAAGGCCTTCAGCTGACCATCCTCGGCAAGGCCGGAGAGCGGTTCGGCCTCCCATACGGTCGCGTCGTCCGCGATACGGTCGATGCATTTCGGGTTGAGCACAAAGAAGCCGCCGTTGATGAAGCCGCCCTCGCCTGCAGGCTTCTCGACAAAGCCCTCGACCGTGTCGCCTTCGAGCTTCAGCGCTCCAAAGCGGGCGGGCGGGCGCACCGCGGTCACGGTCGCCTCCCGGCCATGGCTTTTGTGGAAGCGGATCGTCGCACTAATGTCGACGTCGCAAAGGCCGTCGCCATAGGTGAAGCAGAACGCTTCCTCATCCTTCAGATAATCGGCCACGCGCCTGAGACGCCCGCCCGTCATCGAGTTCTCGCCGGTATCGACGAGCGTCACGCGCCAATTTTCGGCGCTTTTGCGATGGAATTGCAGGCGGTTCTCGGCAAGGTCGAATGTGATATCCGACATGTGCAGGCCGTAATTTGCAAAGTATTCCTTGATGACATAGCCGCGAAAGCCGCAGCAGATGATGAAGTCACGGATGCCATGGCCGTGATAGAGCTTCATGATATGCCAGAGGATCGGCCGGCCGCCGATCTCGATCATCGGCTTCGGCCGCAGATGCGTTTCCTCGGCGATGCGCGAGCCGAGGCCGCCGGCGAGAATGACCGCCTTCATTGCAGCGCCCCACCCTTGGGGTCCAGTTGCGGCACGCTACCGCCTTGCCCGTCATATCTCGCAGCCAAATCCATCGTCTGCCCACATCCCACGAATATTCCATCGTGGGAGCAGACTAACGGACGAAGCTGTCGTCAAACTTGACGAGCGGAGAAGGCCGACCGGCCGGCGTGGCACCGTCGATCAGAAGCCGCCGGCGGCGAGACGACGACGCAGGCCGCCGATGTCCTGAGTGACATCCTGTGTGAGACGGGCTTCCCAGGCGAGCGCGGTCTCGACGATGTGGTCGAGATCATCGTGGTTGGGCACCCATCCGAGCGCGCTGCGGGCAAGGCTCGAGTCGGCCACGACGAAGGCCGCATCGCCGGCGCGCCGCGGCGCATAGTCGATGGCGAAGGGGCGACCGGAGACGCGCGCCACCGAAGCCAGCACGTCGAGGACCGAATAGCCCAGCCCATAGCCGCAATTGGCCACCAGAGACGGCTGACCGCCACGCAGATAAGCAAGAGCCCGCAGATGCGCCTGGACCAGATCCGTGACATGGATGTAATCGCGAATGCCGGTGCCATCGCGGGTCGGATAGTCGGTGCCATAGACTGCAACCGACCGACGCTTGCCCAGCGCCGCCTCGCAGGCCACCTTGATCAGATGGGTGGCGCGATCGGTCGACTGCCCCGTGCGACCCTGCGGATCCGCTCCCGCCACATTGAAATAGCGCAAGGCAACATAGCGGAAGTCATGGGCGCGGGCCGTGTCGCGCAGCATGAGCTCGCTCATCAGCTTCGACTGACCATAGGGATTTTCCGGCACAAGCGGCGCCGTTTCCTTCACCGGTTCGGCAACCGACGGCGTGCCATAGACCGCCGCGGTCGAGGAGAAAATCAGCGTGTCGATGCCGGCCCTGACGGCCGCAGACAAGAGATTGCGCGTATTGCCGGTGTTGTTCTCGTAGTAACTGAGCGGATCCGAGACCGATTCCGGCACGACGATCGATCCGGCGAAATGGATGATCGCCTCGATTTCGTTCTCGAAGAAGACCTGGCGCAGCAGATCGGCGTCGCCGATGTCGCCGAGATAGAACCGCGCCTGCGGAGCCACGGCCCAGCGGAAACCCGTCGACAGCCGATCGACGACCACCACGTCCTCGCCCGCTTCCAGCAGAGTCCAGACCATGTGGCTTCCGATGTATCCGGCACCGCCCGTAACCAAGATCGCCATGTTCGTACTTCCCGAAATTCTTATACGGGATGAACCTAGGCAATCTCGGCTTTAATTTTACTTACAATCGACAGTCATGTTCAGTAATGACGCACATTCTCTTCAAGTATAGAAAACGAGTTATTGCGAAAATCGTTCGAATTTTATCGATTGCCGCGCAGCGGACCCGCATCCGCGGATGCCCCGGTTGCGCTAGAGGGACTGGATGTAGCGGCACAGCCTGTCCGCTGCTTCCTCGATCTGCCGGGGATCGCGCAGGAAACAGGCGCGCATGAAGCCTTCGCCTCCCGCGCCGAAGGCGGAGCCCGGCGCCAGCGCCACGCCGGTACGATCGACGATGTCGAGCGCGGCCCTGCGGCTGTCGGTGATCCCGTCGATCTTCAGGAAGGCGTAGAGCGCGCCTTCCGGCTTCAGCGTCTCGACCCGGTTGGTGGCGATCAGGGCATCGCACAGGAGATCGCGCGACCTTTGTGCGCGCTCGAAGTTCTCGTGAACGAAACCATCGCCGAGGTCGAGGGCCGCGACCGCGCCGCGCTGCATGAACTGGGCCACGCCGGACGTCGAATACTGGATGAGATTCTCGAACACCTGGCCCGTTTCCGGCGGCGCAACGATCCAGCCGACGCGCCAGCCGGTCATCGACCAGTTCTTGGAGAACGAGTTGGCGAAGAGAACACGATCGCCCTCAACCATCACGTCGAGGAAGGACGGCGCACGGCGACCGCCGCCAAAATAATAGAGCGCATAGATCTCGTCGGCGAGGATCCAAAGGCCATGACGGCGCGCAAGCTCGAGGATCGCCTTCAGATCCTCATGTGTCGCCGTCCAGCCGGTCGGGTTCGACGGGGTATTGATGAAGAGGGCGCGCGTCTTCGGCGTGATCGCCCGCTCCAGCTTCTCCAGATCCAGCGACCACCCGCCGTCGGCAAAGGTCAGCGGCATGGCCACGGCGCGGGCGCCGCCGAGTTCGATGGCGGAAATGATATTGGGCCAGGCAGGCGACAGATAGATCATCTCGTCGCCGGGCTCGGTCAGCGCCTGCACAGACAGCACGATCGACTGCATGCCGGAGCCGGTCACGTAGAAATGCTCGGGCGAGAGCTCCACGCCGAAATGGCGGGCGTAATAACGCGACAGCGCGGCGCGCAGCTCGGGAATGCCGCGCTGCCAGGTGTAGAAGGTCTCGCCGGCCAGAAGCGCCTCGCTCGCGGCACGGTTGATGAAATCAGGGCTCGGCAGATCCCCCTCACCGGCCCAGAGCGGCAAGAGCCCCTCGCGGCCACGGGCGTAGTTGATGATCTCGACAATGCCGCTTTCAGGGGCGGCAAGCGCGCGCGGGCTAAGATCCTTCATCATCGACATGGCGCACTCCGTTTGCAAATTCCGGGCAGAAAATGAGATCTAGCCGATTGTCATCGGAAAATCCCATGACAATCCGTGCGGGCAGAATCGATTTCGGTGATGAATGAGGGACCCGATGCCACAGAGTAGTTTGCGGCATCGGCCAGTCGAAGGTCAGCGCGATTTCAGAAGGTCACGGATCTCGGTGAGCAGCTGGATGTCAGCCGGCGGCGGGGCGGCTTCGGAGACTTCCTTTTCCTTCTTCTCAAGCGAAGCGCGCAACTTGTTCACGCCCTTGACCATCAGGAAGATGATCCAGGCGAGAATGAGAAAGTTGATGACGACGGTGATGAAGTTGCCGTAAGCGAAGACAGCGCCCTGCTCGCGGGCGGCGGCAAGCGAGGTCGCGGTCACGTTGGAGCTCAGCGGCAGGAAGTAGTTGGAGAAGTCGAATCCGCCGAACACGACGCCGACCAGAGGCATGACGATGTCCTGCACCAGAGAATTGACGATCAGCCCGAAGGCCCCGCCGATGATGACCCCGACGGCAAGATCCATGACATTGCCGCGTGCAATGAATGTTTTGAACTCGTTCAGCATTTTTCCATCTCCTACGGCATTTTGGACGAGCCGCGCTCATCTTCTTCTGGCCTGACGCCGAAACGATGATTAACGAAACTTAAAGCATTCGAAAACAGTGAAATTAAGCGCTACGACGAACCGTGTTCGACTTAAGACCGAAAGCGCAGCGATTTCAAAAGACGACGAGTTGGCCTAAGGTCTGAAGCCGGAAAACGCCGTCGGGGAGGAGGAAGCGTGCTTCCAGGATGGGTCATCTTTGCCTCGGCCTTCGCCTATCTGCTGCTGCTTTTTGCCGTGGCCAGTTACGGCGACCGGAAGACCCGTGCCCATGGCGTGCCGGAGACGGGCCGCCCGATCGTCTATGCCCTCAGCCTTGCCGTCTACTGCACATCTTGGACCTATTTCGGCGGCGTCGGGCTTGCCGCCGAGCATGGGCTGGAATTTACCGCCATCTATATCGGCCCGATCCTGATGTTCACGATCGGCATGCCGATCGTACGGAGGATCATCGATCTCGCCAAGACCGAGAAGCTGACCTCCGGCGCCGACTTCATCGCCGCGCGCTACGGCAAGAACCCGATTGTCGGCATGCTGGTCACGGTCATCTGTCTTGTCGGCACCATTCCCTACATCGCCCTTCAGCTGAAGGCCGTCTCAAGCTCGGTCTCCGCCATGGTGGATCCGACCGAATACGGGATCGGCACGGGCAATCTCTATTTCATCGACCTGCCGCTTGTCGTCGCCTTCCTGCTTGCCTGCTTTGCCGTCGTCTTCGGCACGCGCCACACGGATGCCACCGAACACCAGGACGGACTGATCCTGGCGATCGCGATGGAATCGGTGGTGAAGCTCGTCGCCTTCTGGACGCTCGGGGTCTATGTCGTCTTCTTCCTGTTCGACGGCCCCGCCGACCTGTGGCAGAAGGCAACGGAAAACGAAGCCGTGATGGCGGCGCTGTCGCACCAGACACCGCTCAGCCGCTGGTTGCTGCTGATTGCGCTTTCGGCCTTCGCCATCATCATGCTGCCGCGCCAGTTCCACGTCACGGTCGTGGAGAACCGCACCAATCGCGAGCTGAAGCTCGCCGGCATCCTGATGCCGCTCTACCTGGTGGCCATCAACATCTTCGTGCTGCCGGCCGCAATCGGCGGCATCATGACGTTCGACAATGGCGGCGACGCCGACCTCTACGTCCTCTCACTGCCGTTGCACGGCGAAATGCGGATCGTCTCGCTGATCACCTTCCTCGGCGGCTTTTCCGCTGCGACCGCCATGGTCATCGTCGCTTCGGTGGCACTGGCGATCATGGTATCGAACGACATGATCCTGCCGATCTTCCTCAGGCAGAAACTGCTGGCCCGCCCAAGCCAGCGCGACGACTTCGCCAAGACGCTGCTGCATATCCGTCGTTCCGCAATCTTTGCCGTCATGCTGCTCGGTTATGTCTATTATCGCTCGGCCGACAACACGACGGGCCTCGCTTCCATCGGCCTTCTCGCCTTTGCCGCCATCGCCCAGATCGCACCGGCGCTGTTCGGCGGCCTGATGTGGCGCAGGGCGAATGCCCGCGGCGCCATTGCCGGTCTCTCCTCGGGCATCTTCGTCTGGGCCTATCTGCTGTTCCTGCCCAGCCTCGGAGCGGAGGACAATTCGCATATCGCCTCCTCCATACTCGGCTTTCTCATACCCGGCGTCGAGATGTTCAACTCGGCCAAGGCCGATCCGCTGGTCAACGCGACGCTTCTGAGCCTGCTCATCAACACCGCAGCCTTCATCATCGGTTCGCTCAGCCGCAATCCGCGCCCGGTGGAGCGCATCCAGTCCGGCATCTTCGTAAAACGCCACCCGCGCTCGCAGTTCGCCACGCGCGGCTGGAAGACGCGGGTCACGGTCGGAGATCTCAAGGCTGCCATCGCCCGCTATCTCGGCGACGAACGCATGATGCGCTCCTTCCGTTCCTACGAACAGGCCGCGGGTCGCCGGCTGGACGACGACAGCCCAGCCGACATGGCCTTCATCCATTTCTCCGAGCAATTGCTCGGCAGTGCCATCGGCTCGTCCTCTGCACGCCTCGTGCTGTCGCTCATCCTGCAGAAGGCCGAGGACACCTCGGCCGACACGGCCTGGCTGCTCGACCAGGCCAGCGAGGCGCTGCAGTATAACCAGGACATGCTGCAAACGGCGCTTTCGCAGATGGACCAGGGCATCGCGGTCTTCGACGCGAGCAACCGCCTGACTATCTGGAACCGCCGCTTCCGCAGCCTCTTGGATCTGCCCGAACATGTCGGCCAGGTCGGCTTTCCGCTGCCCGAAATCATCGCGATCCTGGCGCAGCGCGGCGATGTTGCGATCGGCGATCAGGCACAGCTCGTCCGGCGCTTTCATCAGTTCGACAAACCGTTCCGCCTGGTGACATCGGCCGGCGAACGCATCATCGAGGCGCGCTGCAATCCCATGCCGGACAAGGGCTTTGTTGCGACCTTTACCGACATCACGAGCCAGGTGGCGGCCGACCAGGCGCTGAAACAGGCCAACGAGACGCTGGAGCAGCGCGTGAGCGAACGCACGGCGGAACTGACACGCGTCAACCACGCGCTGGCAGAGGCACGGGCGGCGGCGGATGAGGCCAATATCGGCAAAACCCGGTTTTTCGCGGCCGCCGGGCACGATATTCTTCAGCCGCTCAATGCCGCACGTCTCTACTCCTCGTCGCTGGTCGAGCGGCTCGGCGATTCCGACAACAGCGCGCTGGTGCGCAACATCGACTCCGCCCTGGAATCGGTCGAGATCATTCTCGGAGCAGTGCTCGACATTTCCCGTCTGGATACCGGCGCCATGAAGCCGCGTCTCACCACGGTGCCGCTTCAGGGCCTTCTGGAGCGCATCGAGACGGACTTTGCGCCCATCGCCCGGGAGAAGAACCTGAAGCTGGTGGTCATGCCGACATCACTGACCGTCCGCTCCGACCCGAACCTGCTGCGGCGACTGGTCCAGAACCTGGTTTCGAATGCGATCAAATATACGCCTTCCGGACGGGTCCTGGTCGGCGCGCGGCGCCACGGCAAGGAGGTCGTCATCCAGGTGATGGACTCGGGCATCGGCATTCCCGCGTCCAAGTTCCGCACCGTCTTCAAGGAGTTCGCGCGGCTCGAGGAAGGTATGCGAACGGCCTCCGGCCTGGGCCTTGGCTTGTCGATCGTCGACCGCATCGCCCGCGTGCTCAATCATCCGGTGCAGCTCTCCTCCAAGCAGGGCAAGGGCACCACCTTCCGAGTCGTCATGCCGCTCGACCAGTCGGCGCCCGCAACGGCCACGGTGTCGGACATGCCGGCCGGCGGCAAGGGAGCGATCCCGCTGAAAGGTCTGCGGGTCCTGTGCATCGACAACGAGCCGAAGATCATCGAGGGCATGGAACTGCTGTTGTCCGGCTGGGGCTGCACGGTCACCTCTGCCGGCTCGATCGAGGCGCTCGACGCGATCGTCGCAGCCGACAAGACGCCGCCCGACGTTATCATCGCCGACTACCATCTCGGCGACGGCAGCGGCATCGGCGCCATCCTGCGGCTGCGGGCGCTTTACGAGAGCGACGTGCCGGCCGTTCTGATTACCGCCGACCGGACGGCCGAGGTGAGAGCCGAGGCAGAGCGCCAGAACATCACGCTGCAGCACAAGCCAGTCCGGCCGGCCGCACTGCGCGCCTTCATCACACAGGTGTCGGCGGTCAAGCGCACCGCGGCCGAATGACGATGTCTGCTATTCTGGGCAAGAAGATCACCGGCTCGATCAGCGGCTGGCCATGGTCGCGACGTGCGGCGGACGCTGCGGCGCCGGCCACGCCGCCCTAAGGTCGGCTGCAACCGCTTGATGGCCACGGACCTGCCAGTGGTCCCGATCAGCCGAGACGTAGCGCAGGAAGGCAAAGCCGGAACGACCGCTCAGAGTGGCGGCCACGACCTCGTCGGGCAGGATGAGGCGCCGACCATAGACACTGCGCTGCGGCAACCGCATCTCGGGCAGGACCATGTTGACCAGTTCGGTGCAGAAGGTGCAGGCCGTGGTCTCAAGATCGAAGTAATAGTCGAAGGGCATGCCGACGCGGCGGAAAAATTCGGCAATCGCCTGACGCTGACGGCTGGGGCTCAGCCCTTTCGGCCGCAGATGCGCGATGGCATCGGCATCGAGCGCAAGCGGCGCGTTCGACAGGTGAACGCCCTTGTTGTCGGCCTCGATGAACAGGGCGCCCTTGCGGATGGCGTCATGGTGCCTTCTGACATCCGGATGGTTCCATACCCCGGCCTGGCGCAACTGACGCTCGTTGCCGACATAGATGGCAGCGTGGCCGAAATGGCCGGGGATGGCATGCCCCGAGAGCCTGCCCTTGTTGTTGACGGTAATAATGTCGAGCGGCCTCAGGTCGGCAAGGATCGTATCGATTGCCGCCTCGTGGCGAAGCAGGTAGCCCTTGCGCCAGACAACCGCTGCGACAAGCTTGCCGATTGCCGGGGCGAAGGGCTCGGCAAGGGTGACGAGGCCCTTCGGGTAACGTTCCGGCTGCTGGCAACAGTCACCGATCGCGCGGGGCGCTGGAGCCGTGTTTACGGACGGTTTCGGAACGGTGGTGCAGGCCGATAGCAACAGGACTAGACCGAGCAGGCAGACTTGGGCCCAGACGCGGCCAGGGACAGACCGGTCAGAGACCATGGATGCCCCACCGAACGGGTTGCGCCATGAACCATGGCGCGAAAATGCAACTGTCATACGGAAGCAAGGCCTGTCCCCACCCAGCGCACGCCCCAATTCGCGCACCGGCACCATTCATCCAAACGCCTGCAGATAGCTAAGCCAAGGCGCGCGCCAAATCAACCGCGTCTCAGGTCGGCCAATGGTCTGATGGTGTCAGCGATATTACCAGGATTTCAGCGCCCGCAGCGTCGGCGTCTTCTTGAACATGTGCTCGTCCATGCGGGCCAGCAGCCGGTCGAGCAGTTCCACCGCCTGCCCGACTGCCGGACCCTTGTTGAGCATCACGCATTCGGCGCGAGCGGCCATGGCCGCATCCGTCATCTCGCCACGGGTCGGAATGCCCTCGCGAACCAGATCCTCAAGCACCTGCGTCGCCCATACCGCAGGCACCGATGCCGCCTCGCTGATCCACAGGATCTCTTCCTGCATCTCCGCGAGCCGCTCGAAACCGATCTCGGCGGCAAGGTCACCGCGCGCGATCATGACGCCGAAGGGCCCGCGCCGGCGCGCCCGCGCGATCAGTGCCGGCAGGTTGCGCACCGCCTCGGGCTGCTCGATCTTGGCGATCAACCCCAGTGTGCGATCCGCCATGCCGTGCTGCTCGAGCATGCTGTCGAGGAGGTCGATGTCCTCGGGGCGGCTGACGAAGGAATAACCGATCATGTCGGCGCATTCGATCACGGTGACGAGGTCGATGACATCCTTGGCCGTCAGAGGCGAAAGGCCGAGCGCGGTATCGGGCAGATTGATGCCCTTTTCCGGCTTCAGCTTCGTGCCGCGTGCCTTGGTCCTTTCGACCCGGATCACCGCTTCGCCATCGCCGAGGCTTTCCACGACCGCCTCAAGCTTGCCGTCGTCATAACGCACGCGGTCGCCGACGGTCAGGCGGGTAACCATCTCCGGCAGGGAAACGCCGGCGGAGTAGACCACATCGGCACAGGTGCGCGGCTCGCCGGAGGCAACGAGGCGAATGCGATCACCGGCCTCAAGCCGCGCCTTTTTGTCCGGCAGGGCAACGGCCGCGGTGCGGATCTTCGGCCCGGCAATGTCCATCAGCACAGAGACGTTTCGGCCGGTTTGCGCCGCGGCAGCGCGGGCAAACCCAGCCATGGCGCGCCAGGCATCGGGGCCGTCATGGGCACAATTGATCCGCGCGACATCCATTCCGCGACGGGCAAGATCGAGAATGAGGTCAGGTCCCTCGGCCGCCTCGCTGGGCAGCGTCACCATGATCCTTGTCCGACGGGTGGTCGGTGCGGCGCCGAACAGAGCCGTGGCGGCGTTCTCGAGGCTGGTCTCCCCGCCAAAGAACTCGGCCTGGGAAGGCATGACCAGCGGCCGCTCGCGGCCGGAAAGAGCCGAAAGCGCAACGATTACCGCATCGAGCGTGGGCAGAACGCGGCTTTCCAGGCGGCCGAGTGAAGACAGGCCCAGGCACATCAGCCGGCGCTGGAGAGGCCGGAGGTCGTGGTGTCGCAGGCAGAGATAATGGGCGAGGTTGGCGACCGCCGGGTCTTCCGGCGCGCTCTCCTTGCCGGCAAAGGCGGCAATCAACGGGACGGACGCTTCCAGGACTGCGGCGCGCAACGTCAGCACCTCGTCGAGCAAATCGGAAGCTTCCAGCGCCTCTCGACGGAAATCCTGGCTGTTCATGCGCTTTCCCTCATCCATCAGCCGGACCGCCGCCGGCCTTGTCTTGAGAGATGCGCCTGGAGGAAGTGCGGTTATGATTTCATCATAGTGTAGCGTCTTGAACGATATATGACGATTTCTTGCTGTCTGCTGCACTGCGTCGGAAAGATGCACCCTGGCGAAGCGTCGGCTTGCCGGGCAATGGCGCGCAGAGATTGCCGCGGCACGAAGCCGGCAATCTCTGTGACAAGCAACAAAAAGGAAAACAGCCGCGCCGACTAAAGCCTCAGGGCCCAGACCGTCGCGTGACGAACGGCATCGGCCGGCGCGGCCAACCGGGCGGAGCGCACCGGTTCAAAACCGTCAATGCGCTTGGTGCCCGCGATCCGCCCGTCGTCGGCAAAGACTTCAAGGGACCCATAGTCCAGGAACAGCCGCAGGCGGCAGACGCGAGCGTTCTCAACGATGTAATGCGGCGCGACGCGTCCCGACCTTTGAAAGCGGAGCCAGAGGCCGCTGGCATCCTGGACGAGGGCAAGATCGACTTCGGGATGATCGAGAGAGAGTTCAAACGGTTGGCCGGCTTCACCCAACTCGAAGAGGATTTCGACGGCCCCGTTGGCAAAGGCGACGGTTTCGCCGGCCGCCAGGCGCGTGCGGTCGACAATGTGGCTCCGCAGGCTTTCGGCCGCCCCGATCGGTGGCGTCAGCAGCTGCCCGTCCTCCAGCCTCAGGGTGCGGGGCAACGTCATCGCCGAGGGAAAGTCGGTGGAAGACCCGGTGTCCGCCCAATTGCCGAGCCAGCCGATGCCAACCGGGGTCGATCCGTCGCGGAAAGCCTGAAAGGCGTAGTTGTCGGTGATGAAGTCGAGCTCGCGGCTGAACTCCCGCGAGAAACTCTTGCCGTCGAACCAACCGATATCGACCATGGTCAGGTTGTGACGACCGGTGCGTTCATCGATTCCGTTCATGAGACCGTAGATCAGAGCCCAGCGCGTTGCCGGATCGGTCGCCTCGCCATCGAGCGGCAAGAGACAGGGACATTCGATGGCGGTGGTCTTGAACCGCGTCTCCACCAACAGCTTGCCGAGATAGGACCAGCCGCCGGCCGCCTGAGGGTCCTCAGTCTCGTAGAGCAGGATCACACCACCTGCCTCGCACTGGCTGCCGAGCAGCATCTTCCACACACCGTCGGGTCCCCTGAAGACGTAAGGATCGCGGAAATCCGGCGCCAACCCCTCCCCCTGCGGCCGATGCGGCAGGATGACGCTGGCCTCGCCGGCGCTGAACAGATCGGCGGAAACGGCCGACATCTGGATCTCCTGCTCGGGCTGGCGGTCGCTTACCTTCTCCGTGAAGAAGACCCGAATGCCGGGACCGTTGGGCAGGGGAATGGCAGAACCGGAAAAGGCCCCGCCGCGCTTGTCAGGGCGGGCCGAGAGCTCTTCGGACGGGAAGAGGAAGACCGGCAGATGCCGCCAGCGCAGATAGTCGGAAGAGACCGCATGGCCCCAATGCATGTTGTTCCACATACGACCGTGCGAATAGTGCTGATAGAACAGGTGCGGGCGCCCGCCGAAGCGGCCAAAGCCGGTGGGGTAGTTCATCCACCCGAACGGCGGGCGGAAGTGGTATCCGGCCGGCAAATCCGGCGGCGCATTGACGGGATTGGTGTGCAGCACGGTGATGCCGGTCTCCAGCACATCGGCGGCGGTGAACCAGTAGACAACCGAGACAGAGGTTACGGCGCTGTCATAGCGCAACTCGATGCGGCCGCCGCCGAAGACGTGATAGATCCGGAAGGAATTCTCCTCGCAATTGACCGCCTGCACCTCGCCGAACTTGCCGTTCGCGCTGTGCAGGGAAACCGACCCCGGGCTATCGGGATGAACCGCCTTGAGCCAGATATGCAGGGTGGAATTGAACGGCAGGTCCGCGGAGATAACGCGCAGAGTGTCGGCGCAGGACGTCGATTTCGCCTCCATTCTCAACGGGACCCCGACGCATGTTCCAGTTCAGCGATCAATTGTTTCATGCGTGCGATCTCCTCTCTCTGCGTCTTGATGATCCCGTCCGCCAGTTCACGCACGCGCGGATCGTCCAGGCTTGCCCGCTCACTCGTCAGGATGGCAATCGAATGGTGCGGAATCATGGCCTCCATCCAGGCGATGTCGCCGACGGTCGACTGGCTGCGCACGAGGTAGAGCGAGGTCGAGAACACCAGAACGGCCAGCAGTGCGATTATGCCATTGGCCTGGCGGTTTGCATACATGTGGCCCATGAACCCCAGCATCACCAGTGCCATGACAGCCCCCATGATCAGGGCCATGAACAGCCGGGTTTGCGAGAAGTAGATGTGGTCGAGGGCAAACACGTTCAGATACATCAGCGCATACATGACGGCCGTCGACACGGCGATCATGATCGCGAAGCGCAGATAGGGCGACATCGGCGTGCCTTCCGGTTCGTTGGTCCTTGCGGTCGTAACGATCAGGGCGCGGCTCGGTTCCCCGTCAATGGGCCAGCGCGATCGTCTCGCCGATCCTCAGAACCCTGCTTCTGTGAGCCGCGCGACCCGCCGCCAGGAATCGATCCGCCGGTGCGCGCAAAGGCTCGGGCGACAGGGCGAAGGTGCCCCAGTGGATGCCGATGCCCATCTTTGCGCGAACCTCGCTCAGGATCAAAGCGGCATCCTCCGGCGTGGAATGCATGTCGGCGACGAGCGAGGAAGGCTCGAAGGCGCCGATCGGCACCAGCGCCAAGTCATGGGGGCCACGGCGACTTCCGATCTCGCCGAAGATCGGACCATAGGCACTGTCGCCGACGAATAGAACCGAACGTCCCGCCACCTGCAGGTCCCAGACATAGGCATCGCCGTCCAGCTTGGCGAGAAGGTTGCGGCGGGTGCCATGCACGGCCGGATAGGCGACGATCCTGGCATTGCCGAATGCCAGCGTCTCGCCGACCTTCGGATGATAGACGGCGGCAAAGCCCGCCGCCTCGCCGTAGCGTTGCAGACCATCCGGCAACAGGATGCGCGCGGCTGGGAATCGCGCGGCGATTGCCGACAGGGTCGGCGTATGAAGATGATCATAATCGCCGTGAGAGATGACCACCATGTCGATCTCCGGCAGGTCATCGAGACCAAGCGGTGGCGTGGCATGACGGTGCGGCAGGGGGCTCTCAAGAGAGAACCCACCGGGAAAGACCGGGTCGGTGAGGATGGCGGTCCCACCGATGCGCAGAAGAACCGTCGAATGGCCGAGCCAGGTTGCGGTATCACCCCTTGTCTCCAGGCCGGCCAGCGCCTGCGCCCGCGGCATCACCAGCCCCTCGTCGGCCTCGGCCCGGCGGACATAAAGACCGGTGGCGATGTTCAAATGATGGAACGCAAGGCCGGCAGACCGAAGGCCGGGCGGCAACAGGGCGGCGGACAGGTGGCCTTTGCCTGTGCCGTCGCCCGTCGCGCCACAGCCCGAGAGGAAAACCGAGAGCAGGATCGCCAAGAGGGTCAACGTCATCGCCCCCAGGCATGGTCGCGACCCTGGAGTGCGATCACCTGGATGGCCGAAGGTGTGCGACGGATGACAATCCGCGGCGGCGACGGCTAATCCCGTCGCGTCGTCACATCGCTGCCAGCCACACATGATGCCCCCATCATCCCCGGCAAACGCCAGGCCGCCTCTTGAGCATTGAGCCGCAATAATCGCGGCGATGCAAGCATCGCGGATGCTTGCAGCCTTGGTCTTTCGTCGCCTTCTGCCGCCTTCGCCGTCATTGAACCGTCACCAATTCTTCATCGGCTTGTGACCGACACAGCCTAACGCGGTTTGCGTGCAACCAACCGGACCTTAAGCCGCCATGCGCCTGACCGCCCCGTTTCTCGCCGCCTTCCTCGCGCTCCTCCCGCTCGTTCCTTCGGACGCCTCGATCGGCCCGCTGGGTCAGGTCGACCGGGCGGACCTCATCCGGGCTCGGCTGAACGATGCCAACCTTTACCGGGATCACGTCATGGTGGTCGCGCACCGGGCCGGCTGGAAGGAGGACGGCAAGGTGGTGCGGGCGGAAAACTCAAGAGCCGCGATCGACCACGCCGCCGCGATCGGCGTCGAGATGGTCGAACTCGACGTGCGCCGCTCGAAGGACGGTGTGCTCGTGGTGATGCATGACGCAACGCTTGAGCGCACCACCACCTGCCAGGGACAGGTTTCGGACCGGACGCTTGCCGAACTGCGGGTCTGTCGCCTGATGGTCGAGGGCACCGGCATCGTGACCGACGAGGCGGTTCCGACGCTCGCCGAGATGCTGGCCCATGCCCGCGGCCGTATTCTCATCAACATCGACAACAAGCTCGAGCCGGAGGATCTGGTGGAGATCGTCGACACGGCCCGACGCGAAGGCATGGCCGATGGCATCCTGATCAAGACGGCGATCTGGAACGACGAAAGGCTGGGGCGTGCGCGCGCCGTCATCGAACGCATCGGCCCCGATGTCGCCTTCATGCCGATCCTCGCCGACGACGCCGTGACCGATGTCGCCTTCGTCGACAAGGTGGCGCGCACCTTCGCACCGCAGGCGGCCGAGATGATCCACTGGCGCCGGCAGGCCTCCGAGCCGCTGACGACGGCCGGCGGACCACTTTTTTCACCGCACGCCCGCGCTGTTGCCGTGCGCGGCAATTTCCACATGTGGATCAACACCTATCCGATCACCGACCGGCCGGAAGGCATGGTCGCCGGCGGGCGTGGCGACGGGCTGGCCTTTGCCAATGGAAGGCCGGAGGAGGTCTACGGCTTCTGGATCGACCGCGGCGCGACCATCATCCAGACCGACGAGCCGAAGGCGGTGATCGACTGGCTCGATCGGCATGGCTATCGCCGCCACTACGGCGTCGGCAGCTGAAGGTTCCTCCCCTTGCCCGGGGCAGAATGGGCCATCTGGTTGAGGGCCATCCCCGCCGATCTGCGATCGAGGAGGACGGTCCTTCGACATCCGGGGATGCTGCAGTTCGGGTGACGCCGGACTGCAAAAACGTGTAAGCAAGTGCGGAACCGAAAGGCCACGACGAGGGACCGCACATGATCATCACCACCTCCCGCCTCACGCTTCGCCGGCCGGAGCTTGCCGATTTCGAGGCCTATGAGGCAATGTGGTCGCATCCCGACGTCATGCGGCACATGAGTGCCGATGTCTTGACGACCGAGCAGATGTGGACCCGTTTCCTGCGGCAGGCCGGGGGCTGGCACTATCTGGGCTTCGGTTATTTCTCCATTGAAGAACAACAGACCGGCCGATTCGTCGGACAGGTCGGCTTTCAGGACCTGAGACGTGAGATATCGCCGTCGCTGAGCGGAACGCTGGAGGCCGGCTGGACACTTCATCCCGACGTCCAGGGGCTGGGCTATGCCAGCGAAGCCGCTGCCGGGCTGTTTGCCTGGGGCTCGGAGAACTTTGCGGGACGCAGGGCCACCTGCATCATCGCGCCGGAGAATGCGCCGTCGCTGCGCATCGCGGCGAAGATGGGGATGGCGGAATTCGCCCGCAGCACCTATCAGGGCAAGCCCATCGTGATGTTCGAACGGCTGCTGTGACGTCCGGCGTCGGTCGGTGGTCTGCGTCTTCTTCCCCAAAAAATAGAAACGGCGCCTGACCCCAAGGCCAGACGCCGCAAACTGTTACAGTGACGGGGGAGGCTGGCCCGTCAGCCGCCCTTCGCGAATCTTCTCCCCGCGAGCGGGGAGAAGCAAAGGCCTCAGGCCGCCTTGGCGCTTGCGCCGTAGGGGTCGAAACGGCCGTAGAAGGTTTCGCCCTTGGCGGCCATTTCCTTGAGCAGAGGCGTCGGCTGGAAGTGGTCGCCGTAGGAGGCGGCAAGCGTCTCGCAGAGTTCCACGAAGGTCTTGACGCCCATGCCGTCGATGTAGCTGAGCGTACCCCCGGTGTAGGGCGCGAAACCGAAGCCGAGGATCGAGCCGACATCGGCTTCGCGCGGATCGGTGACGATACCTTCTTCCATGGTGCGGGCAGCTTCGAGCGCGATGGTGACGAGCAGGCGCTGCTTGATCACCTCGATATCGACATCCTCCGGCTTCTTCTGGGCGAAGAGATCCTTCAGGCCCGGCCAGATGAACTTCTTCGCCGGCTTGGCCGGATACTCGTAGAAGCCCTTGCCGTTCTTGCGGCCGCGACGGTCGAGTTCATCGACCATCTTGTTGATCAGGCTCATATGGCCCGGAACAACGGCGGCTTCACCAAGATCGGCAATCGAGGCCTTCATGATCTTCTGGCTGAGATCGACGGCGACCTCGTCGTTGAGCGACAGCGGGCCGACCGGCATGCCGGCCATCTTGGCGGCATTCTCGATCATGATCGCCGGCACGCCTTCGATCAGCATGTCATAGGCTTCGTTGATGTAACGGAAGACGCAGCGGTTGACGTAGAAGCCGCGGGTGTCGTTGACGACGATCGGGGTCTTCTTGATCGCGGCGACATAGTCGAGTGCGACGGCCAGCGCCTTGTCGCCCGTCTCCTTGCCGAGGATCACTTCCGTCAGCATCATCTTCTCGACCGGCGAGAAGAAGTGCACGCCGATGAACTGGTCCGGGCGCTTCGAGTTCTTCGCAAGGCCGGTGATCGGCAGGGTCGAGGTGTTGGAGGCGAAGATCGAGCCTTCCGGCAGGACGGCTTCAACCGCCTCGATGACGGCCTTCTTGACCTCGCGGTCCTCGAACACGGCTTCCACGACGAGATCGGCATCCGAGAGCGAAGCATAGTCGGCCGACGGGGTGATCAGCGACAGCAGCTTCTCGCCGTCCTCCTTGGACATCTTGCCCTTGCCGATCGCGCCGGCAACCAGACCTTCGGAATGGCCCTTGCCCTTGGTGGCGGCTTCGATGTCGCGGTCAATCAGGACGACCGGAATACCCGCGGCAGCCGTGACATAAGCGATCGAGGCGCCCATGAAACCGGCGCCGACGACGCCCACTTTCTTGAACTCCGACTTCGGAACGCCGGCCGGACGACGGGCGCCCTTGCCAAGCTCCTGCATCGAGACGAACAGCGAGCGGATCATCGAGAAGGCTTCGGTCGTCTGGACGATCTCGGTGAAGTAACGCTGCTCGACCTTGAGCGCGGTCTCGAACGGCAGCTGGAGGCCTTCGTAGACGCTCTTCAGGATGGCGAGTGCGGCCGGGTAATTGCCGGCAGTCTCACGGCGCAGGATGGCGGATGCGGCCGGCCAGAGCTGGGCGGCTGCCGGGGTCCAGATGCCGCCGCCGGGAACCTTGAAGCCCTTTTCGTCCCAGGGCGCGACGGGCTTCAGGCCATCCTTGATCATCTGCTTGGCGGCAGGGATCAGCTGGTCGGGTTCGACCACCTGGTGCACGAGGTTCATCGCCTTGGCGCGCGAGGCGGAGAGCGACTGGCCGGTGGTCATCATCTGCAGGGCGTCCTGCGTGCCGGCGAGGCGGGAAACGCGCTGCGTGCCGCCGGCGCCCGGGAAGATGCCGACCTTGACTTCCGGCAAAGCCAGCTTGACCGACTTGGCGTTGGAGGCGACGCGACCATGGCAGGAGAGCGCCAGTTCGAAGGCGCCGCCCATGCAGGTGCCGTTGATCGCAGCGACCCACGGCTTGCCGTTGGTCTCGACCTTGCGCCACAACCAGGACATGCGGCCGGCCGCGTCGAACAGCTTCTTCGTCGCGTTGGCCGGGTCCTTGGCCTTCTCGTCCTCTAGCATGGCGAACATGCCCTTGATCATGGTGAGGTCGGCACCGCCGGAGAAGGTCGACTTGCCGGAGGTGAAGACGACGCCCTTGACCGCGGCGTCGGCCACGGTCTCATCGACGATCCTCTCGATCTCGTCCATCACCTCGACGGTGAAGACGTTCATCGACTTGTCCGGCATGTTCCAGGTGACGAGCGCAATGCCGTCGGCGTCGGTCTCGATGGTGAAGTTCTTGTAGGTGCTCATGATGGGATTCCTCTTCCCTTGAATTTCGGTGTTGTGCAGAGCAGCCCCCTCACCCGGCCTCCGCTTCGCTCGGCCACCCTCTCCCCGAGGGGAGAGGAGGATCGGATGCGTTGCGGCAGTTCCTCTTCTCCCCTCGGGGAGAAGGTGCCGGCAGGCGGATGAGGGGGCGTTCCTTCAAACTCTCTCGATGATCGTCGCCGTACCCATGCCTGCGCCGATGCAGAGGGTCACGAGCGCGGTATTGAGGTCGCGCCGCTCCAGTTCGTCGAGCACGGTGCCGAGGATCATCGCGCCGGTCGCGCCGAGCGGGTGGCCCATGGCGATGGCGCCGCCGGCGACGTTCATGACATCGTGGCTGACGTTGAAGTGCTGCATGAAGCGCAGGACGACGGCGGCGAAGGCCTCGTTCAGCTCGAACAGGTCAATGTCGGAGATCTTCATGCCGGTGCGGGCGAGCAGCTTTTCGGTGACGTCGACCGGGCCGGTCAGCATCAAGGCCGGATCAGAGCCGATATTGGTGAAGGCCCGGATGCGGGCGCGCGGCTTGATGCCCATCGACTGGCCGCCGGCCTTGGAGCCGACGAGAACGGCAGCCGCGCCGTCGACGATGCCCGACGAATTGCCGGCGTGGTGCACGTAGGTGATCTTCTCGATGTCCGGATGAGCCTGGATGCCCACGGCTTCGAAGCCGCCCATCTCGCCCGGCATCTGGAAGGACGGCTGCAGGCTGGCGAGCGACTGCATGTCAGTGCCAGGGCGCATGTGCTCGTCACGGTCGAGGATGGTCAGGCCGTTCTGATCCTTGACCGGGATAACCGACTTGGCGAAGTGGCCCTTTTCCCAGGAGGCGGCGGAGCGCTTCTGGCTCTCGACGGCATAGGCGTCGACGTCGTCACGGGTAAAGCCGTATTTGGTGGCGATCAGGTCGGCCGAAACACCCTGCGGCATGAAATAGCCGGGGAAATTGACCGAGGGATCCATGTACCAGGCGCCGCCCGACATGCCCATGCCGATGCGCGACATCGATTCGACGCCGCCGGCAATCACGATGTCGTCGGAGCCGGCCATGACCTTGCCGGCGGCCAGGTTCACGGCGTCGAGACCGGAAGCGCAGAAGCGCGAAATCTGGATGCCGGGAGCGGAGAAGGCGTAACCGGCTTCGAAGGCTGCGGCCTTCGGAATGACGGCGCCGGCTTCCATGACCGGATCGACGCAGCCGAAGATGATGTCGTCGACGGTGGAGGTGTCGAGGCCGTTGCGGTCGCGCAGCGCTTCGAGCGTCTTCGCAGCCAAGCGCGGGGTCGGCACTTCGTGCAGGGCGCCGTCCTTCTTGCCGCGGCCGCGCGGCGTGCGCACGTGATCGTAGATGAATACGTCGGTCATTGGTTCTCTCCCTTGGGGCGCGCGGGCGCCGAAATTTCCTTGTCCCTCTTCTCCCCAGCGGGGAGAAGTGCCGAGCGAATGCGAGGCGATGAGGGGACCGTTGCGAAAGCCCCCCTCATCCGGCCCTACCGGGCCACCTTCTCCCCGAGAGGGAGAAGGGGAGGATCAGAATGCTTCAGCCGCCATTTCCATCAGGCTGTCGGCGCCGGCTTCGATGCGGCTCTTGCGCAGGGCCGTCTCCGGCATGATCTTCTCCATGAAGAAGCGACCGGTGAGCAGCTTGTTCTTGAAGTAGTCGGCGTCACCCTTGCCGGCAGCCAGGTTCTCATGGGCGGACTTGGCCATCTTCGCCCACATGTAGCCGAGCACGACGAGGCCGAAGAGGTGCATGTAGTCGGTCGAGCCGGCGCCGGCATTGTCCGGCTTGGCCATGGCGTTCTGCATGAACCACATGGTGGAGGCCTGCAGGTCGTTCAAGCCCTTCTTCAGCGACTTGGTGTAGAAGGCGAGGTTTTCGTCATTGCGGTTTTCTTCGCAGAAATCGCCGATCTCTTTGAACATGGCCATGACGGCACGGCCGCCATTGGCGCCGAGCTTGCGGCCGACGAGGTCGAGCGCCTGGATGCCGTTCGCGCCTTCGTAGATCATCGCGATGCGGGCATCGCGGACATACTGGCTCATGCCCCATTCTTCGATGTAGCCGTGGCCGCCGTAAACCTGCTGCGCCATGACGGCGTGATCGAAGCCCTTGTCGGTGAGGACACCCTTGAGGATCGGGGTTGCGAGACCGAGCAGGTCGTCGGCCGTCTGCTTCTCGGCCGCATCGCCCGAGCGATGGGCGATGTCGGACTTCAGCGCGGTCCACAGCGTGAAGGCGCGGCCGGCTTCGGTGAACGACTTGATGGTCAGGAGCGCGCGACGGACATCGGGATGAACAATGATCGGGTCGGCCTTCTTCTCCGGCGCCTTGACGCCCGAGAGCGAGCGGCCCTGGATGCGCTCGCGCGCATAGTTGACGGCATTCTGATAGGCGATTTCGGCGATCGACAGGCCCTGGAGGCCGACGCCGAGGCGAGCCTCGTTCATCATGACGAACATGGCGGCCAGACCCTTGTTCTCGGCGCCGATCAGATAGCCGGTCGCCTCGTCATAGTTCATGACGCAGGTAGCGTTGCCGTGAATGCCCATCTTGTGCTCGATGGCGCCGCAGGAAACGCCATTGCGGGCGCCAAGCGAACCATCCGCATTGACCATGAACTTCGGAACGATGAAGAGCGAGATGCCCTTCGTGCCTTCCGGCGCACCCTCGATGCGGGCGAGCACCAGATGGATGATGTTGTCGGTCATGCCGTGTTCGCCGGCAGAGATGAAGATCTTCTGGCCGGAGATCTTGTAGCTGCCGTCGCCATTCGGAACCGCCTTGGTGCGCAGCAGGCCGAGATCGGTGCCGCAATGCGGTTCGGTCAGGTTCATCGTACCCGACCAGGTGCCTTCGACCATCTTCGGCAGATAGGTCTGCTTCTGCTCGTCGGAACCATGGACCAGGATCGCGGCAATCGCGCCCTGGGTCAGACCCGGATACATCATCAACGCCATGTTGGCGGACGACATGTACTCGCCGACGGCGGCATGCAGCGTATAGGGAAGGCCCTGGCCGCCAAACTCCTGCGGCACGGCAAGACCGATCCAGCCGCCCTGGCAATAGGCGTCATAGGCTTCCTTGAAACCCTTCGGCACGGTGACGCTTGCATCGTCGTGACGCTTGCAGCCTTCCTGGTCGCCGGACAGGTTGAGCGGGAAGAGTTCTTCTTCCGCCAGCTTCGCGGCCTCACCGACAATCGCCTCGATCATGTCCGGCGTTGCATCCTCGAACCCGGGCAGATTGTGATAGCGCTCGAGACCGAGCACGTCGTTCAGAATGAAAAGCGTATCGTTTACCGGGGCCTTGTAGACAGGCATGGATCATCTTCCTCCGAGACTAGATGCCGGACGGGGTCCGGATGGTTTCACGCTACATACAAAATATTGACGTTTGCGTAAACGTCAAAAACTCGTCGAGCGGCGGATTTTTTGCGCGCCGCCGTTCAGCGGCCATCCGATTTGGCCCTCCCGCACAAGGCCTCCGAGCGAGGATATTTCAGAAAGTGTTAAAAGTTTTTTCAGTCCGGTTAACGGGTTGTTTACCACGTTTCGTGAATTGTTGCGGGCGAAAGGTGATGATCCGCACTGCGTCGCCAAGGCACCGGGTTTTCCGGGCCGATGCACGGCAAGGCAGGCGGTTACGGAAGGCCAAAAGCAACCGATCATCGCCGCAGAAACGGCCGGGCTTGGCGTCCGGAGACCTGAACCGAAGCGAGCAAGACCATGAACGGATCGCGATCTACTCCTTCCCGCCAAGGCGGCGCTTCATCGCTCGATGCGCTGAACCGCACGATCGAGGGGCTGGAGGCGCGCATCGAAGGACTGATGAGCACGACCGCCCGTCAGCGCCTGCCGGAGGAGCCGAGGTGCGAGGGCGTGCGCGAACGCGTCGAGGAACGTCTTGCGCGCCTCGACCGCGAACAGCGCCCCGATCCGCTCGCCGAGATCCGCCAACGCCAGCGGCTGCTCGAGGAAAGCCGTTCGCGTCCGATCGAGCGCCCCATGGAGCGCATGAGCGATCGCGCCTCCGCACCGTCGCGGATGATGGATCGCAGCGAGTCCTATACCGCCACCCAGCCGCGCGGCCCGGTTGCCCCGCAGCCCGCCGCCGCTCCCGCCGAAACGATCACCCACGAGATCACCCAGGCGCTGCTCGGTCTTCGCCAGGAGCTCAAGCAGGACATTGCCGATGGCCTCGCACGCGAGATCAGCGGCCTGCGCACCGAGATGCGCGGGATCCGCACGCTGGCTGAGCAGCAGCGCCCGTCCGATGACATGCGCGAAGACTTTGCCCGCCTCGCCGAAAGCATCCACCATCTGGGCCAGGTCCGCGCTCCGGGCGCCGATGGCCTGCGCGCCGAGTTCGAGGAACTGCGTTCGCTGATGGACGGGCTGGCGCGCGAAGATTCCGTGCGCCACATGGAGACCCGCTGGGACCGTATCGAGGAACGGCTGGAGGACGCAGATCCGGCCGCGCTGCGCGACGAACTGGTGCGTCTCGCCGATCGGCTCGATGACATCAAGGCGCATCTCGGCAAGATGGGCGACAACCGCGCCATTCATGCACTCGAAGACAAGCTCGTGACGCTTGCGGCCGCGCTGGAACATATCGGCGCCCACATCGATCCGAGCGAGCGCCTGATGCAGGAACAGTTTGCCGGCATCGACATGCGCCTCGACGAGATCAGCCGCGCGATCGCCGCCGGCAGCCGCGCGCAGGCGAGTGCTCCGGACAACACGACGTTCCAGCGGATCGAAGACCGCATCACCGGTCTTGCCCGTCAGATCGAAATGCTGGCCCATAATCCGCGCCCCGAAGACGATGCCGCCGGCGAACTCGGCGGACGGATCGAAGCTCTCGCCGCGCGCATCGAGGAACTGACGGCCGAGCAGGCAGCCAACCGGCTGGAAGAGCGGCTCGATCACCTTTCGCAGCTTCTCGAACGCCAGCAGAAGCCCGTTCCGCAGCCGGAACTCACCAGCTTTCTCGCCGACATCTCGCGCAAGATCGACGCACTCGATCACGGCGAGGTCAATGATCGCCTGGCTGACCGGCTCGACTTGCTGGCACGCCGGATCGAGGAGATCGAGCTTCCGGAAGCAAGCCCCGCCCGCATCGACGATAGCGTGTTGCGCCATTTCGAGGAGCGCCTGAACGCCGTGGTGGATCGCCTCGAGGAAACGACCGCCGTTCCGGCCAGCGACAGTGCGAGCCTGCGCGGTCTTGAAGAGCAGATTGCGCACCTGTCGGCACTGATCAGCAGCCCTGGCGCCGAGAGCGCATCGGGCGGGGAGTTTGCCGGCCGGATCTCGGCGCTCGAAGACTACATGGCGACGAGCGATGAATACATCATTGAGGCGGCCCGGCAGGCCGCCGAGACGGTGATGGAGACCTATGCCCGGCAGGCGCCGATTCAGGGTGGCAATCCGGCGGACGTTGCCGCGCTTGCCGCGCTTTCCGACCATCTGCGTCATCTCGAGGACTTCAGCCGCAACTCCGAAGAGCGCACGCACCGCACGTTCGAGGCCCTGCACGACACGCTCGTGCAGATCGCCACCCGGCTGGATCAGCTCGGCGAAAGCGGTCAGCGCGTGCCGGTCTCCGCCGCGCCGCTCGCGGAGCCTGCACCGCAGCCCGCCGCTCAGCCTGTCTTCGCCAAGGCGGCGGCGCGGGCGATGCCTGCTGAAAGCACCGCTCTGGCCGAAGCCTCGATCGAGGAAGCCCCGGTTCCGGTTCACGTCGACACCTTGCTGACCGACGCACCGGTGATCGACACGGCTCGCCCGGAGAAGAAGGCGGAGAAGCCGAGCCTGCTCGCCGGCCTCACCAAGCGCCTGATGCCCGGCCAGAAGAAGGAAACGGAAGTCGCAACCGGACGCCGCCATATCGACAAGGCCCCGTCCATCGATCCGGCCGAGGTTCTGCCGCCGCAGGAAGACAACGAACTGCTCGAGCCGGGTTCGGGTGCGCCGGACGTGCGAAAGATCCTCGAGCGCGTGCGCGCCAGCCAGGCCAGCCAGCGGGGCGAAACTGCCGGTGCCATTGATGCCGATGCCGATCGCGCGGACTACATCGCCGCCGCCCGCCGCGCCGCCCAGGCCGCAGCCATGGAGATGGAGCACGCACCGAAGACCATGCCGATGGCATCCCTCGATGCCAAACAGAAGGCATCGGCGCTCGCTCGCTATCGCCGACCGATCCTGATGGCCGTCGGCGCAATCCTGCTTGCCGCCATGGCGTTGCCACTGGTCAACACGCTGACCCGCGGGGAGAAGTCGCCGCCGACCACGAATGCCGCACCGGCCATCAAGGAAAGCAGCATGGCGCCCGCGTCTGCGGACAAGGTCAAGGCGAAGGAAACGCAAACCGCGTCTGCGGCTGCGGATACGCCCAGGCCTACCGCGCCGGCTGCAAAGGCCGTGGCAGCGGAGCCGGTCGCAGCGACGCTCGTCGAGCGCGATCCCCTTACCGATGGCGCTCCGCAAACGCTGGCGCCGGCCGGACAAGACACGACAGCACAGGGCAAGGGTTTTGCACCCGCTGCGCCGGCCAATCCGGTCGCCGCTTCCACCGACGTCGCGTCCGGCACAGTGGTGCCCGAGACGACCACATTGCCCGAGCAGCGGAACCAGGCTGCGGCAACCGAGATCGTGGTTCCGGCAGAAATCACCCCGCCTTCGCTGGCGCTCGCCGCCAAGCAGGGCGACCCGCTGGCCTTCTTCGAAATCGGCGCGCGCTACACCGACGGCCGTGGCGTCGCCGGAGATTTTGCCGAGGCTGCCAAGTGGTACCGTCTCGCCGCCGACAAGGGGTTCGCCCCGGCGCAGTACCGCCTTGCCAACCTGCTCGAGAAGGGCACGGGCGTTCCGCGCGACATCGCCGCCGCCAAGGCGCTCTATGAAAAGGCTGCGGACGCCGGCAATGCCAGCGCCATGCACAACCTGGCCGTTCTCTACGCCTCCGGCAGCGACGGCGCGCAGGACTACGCCAAGGCCGCGGAATGGTTCGGCAAGGCAGCGGAACTCGGCGTCTCGGACAGCCAGTTCAACCTGGCCATCCTCTATGCCCGCGGCAATGGTGTGCCGCAGGATCTTGAGGCCTCCTACAAGTGGTTTGCGCTGGTTGCCAAGGAGGGCGACAAGGATGCCGCCCAGAAACGGGACGAGGTGGCAAATGCCATGAAGCCCGATCAGCTGGAACGCGCCCGCGCCCAGGTCGATCTGTGGAAGGCCAAGCCCCTCGACGTCGATGCCAATTCCGCCAACACGCCGGACGAATGGGCTGGCAAGGGGCTGAAGACGGCGAGCGTCGACATGAAGAAGGCGATCCGCAACATCCAGGTCATTCTGAGCAAGAACGGCTTCGACGCGGGCACGCCGGATGGGGTCATGGGTGAGAAGACCGTTTCCGCCATCAAGGCATTCCAGAAGTCGATCGGGCAGGAGCCGACCGGCCAGGTGAGCGACAAACTGGTCAACGAACTCCTGGCGCGCAACAAATAGGCGCGCGGCGTCATAAAAATGGAATAAACCCCGCGTATGGCGGGTTCTCGAATTGACTCGCCCTGCCTGCGGGCGCAAGAAAGACATGATATAGGTCAAGTCCGCCCAAGGTCTTGAGCCTGTTTCGCTTTCTGCCGAACACAGGCGGCATCCCCGACTTGACCCCCTATTGATACCCGCTTCGGCGGGCTGGTGCATTTGAGGTCTGAGCGTGACGATCTACCTGCCGATCGCAGAACTGTCGGTGAACATCTTCATCATTCTCGGAATGGGTGCTGCCGTCGGGTTTCTGTCGGGCATGTTCGGCGTCGGCGGCGGCTTCCTCATCACCCCGCTCTTGATCTTCTACAACATCCCCCCCGTGGTCGCCGTCGCGACTGGCGCCAATCAGGTGGTCGCCTCCTCCGTATCGGGCGCCATCACCCATTTCCGACGCGGCACACTCGACATGAAGCTCGGCATGGTGCTCCTGCTCGGGGGCCTTGCGGGGGCCTCGATCGGTGTCTTCATCTTCTCCTGGCTGCGCCGCCAGGGGCAGCTCGACCTCGTGATCTCGCTGCTCTACGTCATCTTCCTCGGCACCGTCGGCATCCTGATGCTGATGGAGAGCCTGAATGCCATGCGGCGGGCGGCGAGGAACGAGCCGGTGAGCCTCAAGCGTCCGGGCCAGCACAACTGGGTGCATCGCCTGCCGTTCAAGATGCGCTTCAAGAAGTCGAAGATCTATCTGAGCGTCCTGCCGATCATCGCGCTCGGCTTCGCCATCGGCATCCTGACCTCGGTCATGGGCGTCGGCGGCGGCTTCATCATGGTGCCGGCGATGATCTACCTGCTGCGGATTCCGACCAATGTCGTCGTCGGGACCTCGCTGTTCCAGATCATCTTCACCACCGCCTATACCACCGTGGTTCAGGCTGCGACCAACTATTCGGTCGACATCGTGCTTGCCTTCATCCTGATGATCGCCGGCGTCATCGGCGCCCAATACGGCGTGCGCGTCGGCCAGAAGCTGCGCGGCGAACAGTTGCGCGCCCTGCTCGGCCTGCTGGTTCTGGCGGTCGGCCTCAGGCTTGCCGTCGAGCTGGTGGTCACGCCGGACGATCTCTACTCCATCGCGATCGGAGGCTGAGGATGCGCCACCTTCTCCTTGCCCTCTCGACCATGGCCGCCCTTGCCCTGGCGGGCGAGAGCCCCGCGCAGGTGCCGCTGGCAACCGACATGACCGGCAAGGAGGGCCTCGATATCGGCACCTCCACCAGCGAGATCGCCATCACTTCGGATTTTCGCGGCGCGGACCTGACCATCTTCGGTGCCGTGACCAACAGCGACACCCTGCTTTTGGCGATCGGGCAGTATGACGTGGTGGTGACGCTGGAGGGGCCGCGCGACGACACCACCGTGCGCCGCAAGGACCGGCTTTTCGGCATCTGGGTCAACCGCACGTCGATGACCTTCGAGCGCATGCCGACCTCCTATTCGCTGGCGAGCACGCGGGCGCTGTCGGAAGTGACCAAGCCCCAGACGCTGACCCAGCTCGGCATCGGCATCGACCACATGGCGCTCACACCCACAGGCTATTTCAGCAATGCCGCCAACCTCAAGGACTTCCGCGAGGCCTTCCGGCGGCTGAAGCAGACGGGCGGCCTGTATCAGGGTGAAGAGGCCGGGGTGCGCTTCGTCAGCTCCAGCCTGTTCAAGGCGACGCTGCGCCTGCCCGCCAACATCCCGGACGGGGTTCACATCGCCCATGCCTATCTGTTCAAAACCGGGGAGTTTATCGCAGAGCGGGAATTGCCGCTGCGGGTGATCAAGACCGGGATCGAGGACTCGATTACCCGCGCCGCCCATGAGAACCCCTTGAGCTATGGCCTGTTCGCCGTTCTGCTGGCGCTCATCACCGGCTGGAGTGCGAGCCTGATCTTCCGCCGAGACTAGTCCCGTTCGGGCTTGCCCATCCGTGCCTTGACCTCCAGATAGGCCGCGGTCAGCCGCGCGAGCGTCGATGGTATTTCCTGGGGCATGAGTTGCCCCAGATGCAGGGCCTTCAGTTCGGCCATGAAGTCCCGCCAGAGCTCGCGCCCGCCCTGTTCGAGCAGCTCGGCACGGATCGCCAGGTCTTCAGACACGTCCAGATATCTGCGGCCCCAAGCACCCATCTCGGCAAGCAGGGGCACCAAGTCGATCGACATTTCGGTCAGGCTGTAGATCGCCTTCTGTTTGTGGCTCGGATCATCGACGCGGCTGAGCAGCTCCTTGTCGACCAGCTTCTTCAGGCGGTCTGCAAGAATGTTGGAGGCGATGCCCTCCTCGGAATTTTGCAAAAGATCGCGAAAATGACGGCGGTTGCCGAACATGACGTCGCGAATGACGATCAGGCTCCAGCGATCGCCGAGAACCTCAAGCGTCAGATTGATCGGGCATCCGGAGCGGTGGGGTTCGGACATGGCATTTCCTCTCGACCAGTTGCGATCTGCCATCAGTTGAGCTAAAAGACAACCGCTTGCATTTCGCAATCAGTTATTCCAACTTTGAAGGGGAGGATGCCATGCGCAAACTGATCATTTGGAATCTGATGACACTCGACGGCTATTTCGAAGGCAAGTCGCCGTGGGATCTCAGCTATCATCAACTCGTCTGGGGCGAGGAACTGAGAACCTACTCCCTGGAGATCGGCAGGCAGGCGGACCTGCTCGTGTTCGGCCGCAAGACCTATGAGGGCATGGCGGCCCACTGGACAGAGGCGACCGAAGAGCTGGAGATCAAGGACTACATGAACGCGATCGCCAAGATCGTTGCGAGCAGCAGTCTCGAGCAAGCGGACTGGAACAATACCCGCATCGTGCGCGATATCGTCGGCGAGATCACCACGCTCAAGGCGCAGCCAGGCAAGGACATATTCGTCTTCGGCAGTGCCGAGCTCACGGACAGCCTGCTCAAGGCTGGACTTGTCGATGAGATCCGGCTCTGCCTCGTGCCGGTCGTGCTCGGCGGGGGCAATCCGCATTTCAAGCCGGCCGAGACGCACAGGGTGTTGAGGCTCATCGAGACCCGGCCGCTGAAGACAGGCGGGGTTGTGCTGCGCTATGTGCCGGCAGGCTGAGGCTTGGAAGACGCAGCCTTTCCACCTCTGGTGACAACGGCTTCAAGCCGTGGCCGCCTCGCTCGGCAGATCAGCCCAGCAGATTGGCAAAACGCACGGAATAGACCCGGTCCCGGCCGAGCAGGTGGGCAATGAGGGCCTGCCGGTCGAACAGGCCAGTAAAGGCCTGGTGGCGCAGATCGAGACCACCGGTGAGCACGCCAAAGGCCGGCATCATCAGGCGCCTGCCGTCGCTGGCAAAGCACGGACGGCGCACAGATTTCTCCCGACGCCGGACGGTCGCGCAAGGATGGAGGTGACCGGCGACCTCGCCCCGTGCGGACGCCAGGCCCGGCTCGTGCCGGAAGGTAAGCCCGCCATAGGCGAGTTCGTCAGCGGATATACCGGGGAGATTGGACGTCCCGTTCGGATCGTGGTTGCCGTTGATCCAGATCCACTCCCGTCCGGCCGCCATCGCGCCGATCGTCTGGCGGAAGATGTCCGGCATCAGCGCTGAGCCGACCGGATCATGGAAATTGTCGCCAAGGCTGATGACGATGCGCGGGTCATGGCGCGCGACCACCGCCTCCAGGTTCCGCAGTGTGGCGAGGGTATCATAGGGCGGCAGCAGCTGGCCGCGGCGGGCAAAGGCTGCGCCTTTCTCCAGATGCAGGTCGGAGACGACAAGCATATGCAGGTCCGGCAGGACGAGCGCGCCGGACGGGTCGGCGATCGCCTCCACCCCGTTCAGGACGAAACCGGCCGAACGGTCGGGGTCGACGGCAACCGGGTCCTGCAGGCGTGCCAGGCGGTTCATGCTTCTCGCTCTTTCTCGGTCTCGTGTCTCAGGCCATGGCCTCGGCGATCAGGTCGTCGGCTGCCTCGGCCAGCAGATGTTCATGGGCCTCGCCGGCGACCGGCTCGCGTCCGATCTCCAGCATCACCGGCACGGCGAGCGGCGAAATGTGATCCAACCGCTTGTGGGTGATGTGCCCCTTGATTCTCTTTAGCATATCGCCGAGCCGGGCAATATCGAGAAGACCGGCGGCGGCATCCTGTCGCGTCGCCTGCATGAGAATATGGTCGGGTTCGTGACTGCGCAGAACGTCGTAGATGAGATCGGCGGAGACGGTGACCTGACGGCCGCTCTTCTCCTTGCCCGGATGGCGCTTCTCGATCAGGCCGGCTATGACGGCGCAGGTGCGGAAGGTACGCTTCAACATCCACGATTCCGCCAGCCAGGCCTCGAGATCGTCGCCCAGCATGTCCTCGTCGAACAGGTCGGCAAGCCGCAGCCGGCCGGATGCGATCATGGTTCCCATGTCTTCCAGCCCCCAGATCCCCAGCGAATAATCGGTAGCGACGAAACCGAGCGGCTTGGCGCCCATGCGCTCGAGCCGGCGGGTCAGGAGCATGCCGAGCGTCTGGTGCGCCAGACGACCTTCAAAGGGATAGGCGACGAGGAAGAAGCGGTTGGCGCGTGGAAACGTTTCCACCAGAAGCTCGCCTCGGCTTGGCAGGACCGATTTCTCCCTCTGGATCTCCAGCCAGTCGCGCACCTGTTCTGGCAGGGCGCGGCGGCGATGCGGATCGTCGAGCATGGCACGCACCTGGTCGGCGAGATAGGTCGACAGCGGAAACTTGCCGCCGGCATAGGCGGGGATCTTCGGATCCTGCGAAAAGGCGTTGGAGACGAGACACTCATTGTCGCGCAGCCCCTCGAAGCGCAGGACCTTGCCGGAGAAGAGGAAGGTGTCGCCGGGACTCAGCTGTTCGAAGAAATACTCCTCCACCTTGCCGAGCACCATGCCACCACGGCCGAGCGAGCCGAGATGGTTGCGCTTGACGAGGCGCACATTGAGCATCGGCATTTCGACGATGGTGCCGAGGTTCAGTCGATATTGCTGGACGACCTGCGGGTTGGAGACGCGCCAACGACCGTCCTTCATCCGGCGGATGCGGGCGTACCGCTCATAGGTCCTCAGCGCATAGCCGCCGGTGGCGACGAAATCGACAATGCGGTCAAAGGTGTCGCGCCGCAGCGTCCGGTACGGCAGGGCGCTGCTGACCTCGGCATAGAGGTCGTCATCGTGGAAGGGGCCGGCGCAGGCCATGCCGAGCACATGCTGGGCGAGTACGTCGAGCGAGCCCTCGCCGACCGGCGGTGTATCCTGCGCGCCGACATAATTGGCGTCGAGCGCCGCCTGGCATTCCATCACCTCGAAGCGGTTGGCCGGAACGAGGATCGCCCGGCTCGGCTCGTCCATGCGGTGATTGGCGCGCCCGATGCGCTGGGCGAGGCGCGAGGCGCCCTTCGGGGCACCGACATGGACGACAAGATCGACATCGCCCCAGTCGATGCCGAGATCGAGTGTCGATGTCGCGACCACGGCTCGAAGCCTGTTTTCCGACATGGCGGCCTCGACCTTGCGCCGCTGGGAGACATCAAGCGAGCCGTGGTGCAGGGCGATCGGCAGATTGTCGTCGTTGATCGTCCAGAGTTCCTGAAACAGCATTTCCGCCTGGGAGCGCGTGTTGACGAAGATCAGCGTCGTCTGGAAATCCTTCAGCACCGCATAGAGCTCGGGCATGGCATAGCGGGCGGAATGGCCGGACCAGGGAATGCGCTCCTCGGTCGTCAGGATGGTGATATTCGGCTTGGCGCCGCCATCCACAGTGATCAGCCCCGCCATGCACTCGGGCCCGGGTTCCTGGCCGACCAGCCAGCGCTGGAGGTCGAGCGGCGCCGCGACGGTGGCCGACAGCCCGATGGTCTGCATGGACGGTGCAAGCCGGCGCAAGCGGGCAAGGCCGAGCGAGAGCAGATGGCCGCGCTTCGAGGTGACCAGCGAGTGAAGCTCGTCGAAGATCACGTAGCGCAGGTCCTTGAAGAACCGTTCGGCGTCGCTGGTCGAGATCAGCAGCGCCAGCTGCTCCGGCGTCGTCAGGAGGATATCCGGCGGGTTGAGCTTCTGGCGCTGGCGCTTGCCGCTCGGGGTGTCGCCGGTCCGGTTCTCGATCGAAATCGGCAGGCCCATCTCGGTAACGGGCTTCATCAGGTTGCGCTCGATGTCGACCGCGAGCGCCTTGAGCGGCGAGATGTAGAGCGTGTGGATGCCGGTGAAGGGGGTACCTGGCGCAGGGCGACCGCGCTCGGCGAGTTCGGTGAGAGATGGCAGGAAACCGGCCAGCGTCTTGCCGGCACCGGTCGGTGCGATCAGCAGTAGGCTTTCGCCGGTGCGGGCGCGGCTGAGCAGCTCCAACTGATGGACGCGCGGCTGCCAGCCCTTTTCCGCGAACCAGCGGAGGAAGGCCTTGGGCAACGGGACGGAAGCCTCCCCCGGCGTCATGGAATCAGTTGTCAGCACGCATTGAAGGTAGTGAAGCCCGCAGCGAAGAAAAGGGTGGCGGAGAAATGCTGGACGCAGCCTGCCGCGACTGTGGCTCACATCGCGACGTAGCGATCCTTGCGATGGTTGATGGCGAGCGTCAGGTTGAGGACGACCGCGCCGATGACCGAGCAGAAGATGATGTAAGGGCTGGCGACGAAGAAGGAGAAGATCAGCACCGTGCCATCAAACACGAGCTGCACGATGCCGGCCCGCCAGCCGAAGCGCTCCTGAAGGTAGAGCGCAAGGATGCCGAAGCCGCCAAGGCTCGCACGGTGACGAAAGAGTGCCAGCAAACCGGCCCCGATCACCAGTCCGCCGAAGATCGCACCCACAAGGGGATCGATGTGCGAAATGCCGATGGCCTGCGGCACCGCTTCTGTCAGGAACGAGGTGAAGGCGACGGTCGCAAAGGTCTTCAAGGTGAAGCCGAGGCCGAAGCGACGGAAGGCCAGCCAGTAGAAGGGCAGGTTGACGACGAAGAACAGCAGGCCGAAGGAGTAGCCGGTGGCATAATGCAGCAGGAAGGCGACACCGGTGGTTCCGCCGGTCAGAAGTCCCGCGCTCGACAGCAGCAGGACGCCTAGGGAGGCCATCATCGATCCGGCTGCCAGGCCCTGGACGTCGTCCACCAGCGAATGCCTCTCCGACGACGACGTCATCATGTCCTTGAGGCGGGCTTTCACTTCGACATTGGCCATGTCTGATCCTGCGGGTCACACGGTTGTTTGTCTGTCGGTAGCGCGACGGCGCGACGAGCTCAAGGGCCTTGCGCGCGATTGTCTCACCGCAGGGCGATGTAGCGGTCGGAGCGGTGGTTGATGGCGAGGAAGAGGTTGAGGACGACGGCGCCGAGAACCGAATAGGCGACCACTTGAGGGCTGACGACGGCGAAGGCGGCCGCCATGACCACGAGATCGAAGCCGAGCTGCACGAGGCCAGCGCGGATGCCAAAGCGATCCTGCATGTAAACCGCGAGAATGCCGATGCCGCCGAGACTGGCGCGATGACGATATAGCGCCAGGAGACCGAAGCCGAGAAGCAGGCCACCGAGGATCGCCGCCCAGAGCGGCGCAACGCTCTCGATCACCAGGAACCGGCTTTCGATTTCCACGAGGAACGAGGTGAAGGCGACGGCGGCAAAGGTCTTCAAGGTGAAATCGACGCCGACGCGGCGCAAGGAGAGGATGTAGAAGGGAAGGTTCAGCAGGAAGAACAGCAGACCGAAGCTCAGGCCGCTCCAATAGTGCAGAACGAAGGCCAGGCCGGCCATGCCGCCAGTCAGGAGGCCGACCTTCGCCAGGAGATAAAGGCCGAGTGCCGCGATCATGCTGCCGGCGATCAGCCCTTGCAGATCCTCGGCCGCCGTGTGGCGGGTGGGGTTGGAATTCCAGATGCCCAGCATGCTCGTCAGTTGCGCCATGACTTGTCCCCGAAAAGGCCTCCCGCACCGCAAAATCTACGCGGGAATGCCTGATATGCAAGGGGCATAGGTAAGCAATACTGACCTATTGAGAAGTTCGCAATTTTCGTGTCATTCAGCCCGTGCGGACAGCAAGAAACAGAATGCCGAGGACCGGTTTTCCGCCATCCATGCGAATGGTCGTATGCTCGATCTCGCGAAGCGAGAAGCCCGCCATCTCAAGGGCGATGCGCACGTAGTTTTCTGAGTGGGCGTAGCGAAGGGAGGGGGCGAGATGAAAACCTTCGGTCGTCGCGGCATCCTCGACCGAAAAGGCAAACACGGCGCCGGGCGTTGCAAGGGAGGCGGACAGCGCAAAGGCGTTCGACAGGTCTCCGAGATACATGAAGACATCGGCCGCGGCGATGAGATCGGCCCGGCCGCGTGCATGCGGGGCCTCGAACAGGCCAGACAGCTCCGCGTTCAGGGACAGGTCGCATCGCGCCAGATGATCGTAGATGCCCTTGGCCTCGGCCTTTGCCAGCATGTTGACGGACAGATCGAAGCCTTCGAGACGCCCTGCCATATCGCGGATTTCGACCCCAAGGAGGCCGGTGCCGCAGCCCAGATCGACCGCGCAGGAAAAGGGACCGCTCATTCCCCGGGCGCGACGGACGAGCGCCGCAAGCTTGCCTGGCACGGAATAGTCCAGCCTATCGACGAGCGCCGCCTCGAAACGGTCGGCATAATCGTCGAACAGGGCTTCGACATAGCGGCTCGGCGGCTTGTCCGGAGTCTCGACGGCCCCCAGCAGGGCAAGCTTCAGGCTGGCCCCGAACACGTCCTCGGGGTCGAGCGTCAGCACCCGCTCGAAAGCCCGCGCCGCGTCGTCACGCAGGCCGGCCTTTTCGCGATAATCGCCGAGGCACAACCAGCCCGCCGCCCAGTCGGGCGCCAGTTCCAGCGCCTGTTCCATCAATTCCACTGCCGCCGCAGGATCGCCACTTTCGGCGAGCATCCGGGCATAGTCGGCGCGTCGATCGGCAATGACGTCGCCAGAGGAAAACTGGGTGGGGTGCATGGTGAAATCCCGTGGATGACGCGGCTCTTGACCGATGGACCGAAAAAACACAAGAGCTAAGTTACGCGAGCGTTCCGGCGCAGCCTTGCGCTCCTTGCTTGCGGCACACGGCGCTTCTTCCTATGTGAAGGCAAACAGGAGATTGCCATGACCGATCGGGTCAACAGATTTCTCGGCGACACGCCGGGCCGCACCGCCATCAAGCTCGTCGTCGTCTCGCTCATCGTCGGTTTCGTGATGCATGTGTTCGGCATCTATCCTGTCGACATCATCGAAGGTATCCGGCACTTTTTCGTCGAGCTCTGGTATCGCGGCTTTGCAGCCCTCGGCCGCGTCGGCGATTATCTGCTCGTGGGCGCGACGGTCGTCATTCCCGTTTTCATCGTGCTGAGGCTGATCAGTGCAAGGAACTGAACCGCTTTTCATGCTGCCCCGCCGCCGGCTGATCGTCTTGGCCGGTACCGGCCTGCTTGCTGCGCTTGCCGGCTGCCGCAGCACCGACGTGCTGCCGACCAGTGACGAGTTTGCCGAAGTGCAGACCGACAAGGCCCTGCCTATGGTCAACCAGTTGCGGGAAAAGAAGGGGCTTTCGACCCTTGCCAAGAACCCGGCGGCGGAGGCGGCCGCGGTGGTGCAGGCCAAGCGCATGGCCAAGGCCGGGAAAATGTCGCATCTGATCGGTTTCAACGACAGTTTTCTCGAGCGGATGAAACAGACCGAGGTGCCGTTGCCGGCTGCGGAGAACATTGCGACCGGTCAGGACAGCGTGGAACGCGCGGTACAGGCCTGGATCGATTCGGAGAAGCATCTCGAGAACATGCTCGGCGGTTATCGTGGCCTCGGCGTCGCGATCGCCCGCGATCCCTCTTCCGCCAACCGCCCCTATTGGGCCATGGTGCTTTCAGCCTGAGCGATTCTTGCCCCGGCGTGACGGCAAGGGAGCGCCCATGGACAAGGCCAGCAGACCGGTTCGCATTGTCGAGGTAACGCACCGCTCGGTGCTGGCGATCGCCGTTCCGATGACGCTCGGCTACATCACGACACCGCTTCTCGGACTGACCGACACCGCCGTGATCGGGCGGACGGGCGACGCATCCGCGCTGGCCGGCCTCGCGATTGCCGCAACCCTGTTCGACCTGCTGTTCGGCAGCCTCAACTTTCTCAGGGCTTCGACAACGGCGCTCGTCGCGCAGGCGGCAGGCCGGGGTGATGTCGCGGAGCTCTTCGCCGTGTTCTGGCGGTCCGTGGCGCTTTCACTGGCCTTTGGCCTGCTTGCGCTTGTGCTCTCGCCGCTGTTGATCTCCTGGGGCATGACGATGATGGGCGCCGAGGGCTCCGTGGCGGAAGCCGCCGTGACCTACATCGCCATCCGCATCCTGGCCGGCCCGATCACGCTCACCAATTTCACGCTGCTCGGCTTCGTGCTTGGGCGCGGCCTCGGATCGGTGGGGCTTGCGCTGCAGATCCTGCTCAACGGCACGAATATCGTCATGTCTATCCTGCTTGGTCTGTGGCTCGGCTGGGGGATTTCCGGTGTTGCCTGGGGCACGGTGATCGGCGAAACGGTGGCGGCAATCGCAGGGTTCACCTATATCTTCCTGCGCTATGGCCGGGCCGCGTCTCCACGTCTTTCCATGCTGACGGACGGAGCGAAGCTGAAGCAGCTCTTTCACCTCAACCGTGACATCCTTATCCGCACCTTCGCGCTGATCTGCGCCTTTACGGTGATGACTCGGGTGGGGGCAAGCTTCGGCCCGGTGACCCTTGCCGCGAATGCCGTCCTGATGAACTTCTTCATGATCTCGAGCTTCTATCTCGACGGCATCGCGACGGCGGCGGAACAGATCGCGGGAGAAACGGTCGGCGCCCGCTACCGGCCGGGCTTCGAACGCGCGCTGAAGCTGACCGGCCTGTGGTCGCTCGGGCTGGCGCTTGCAAGCCTTGCTTTCTTTCTCGCCTTCGGCCCCGCGATCATCGACTTCATAACCACGGCGCCGGAGGTCCGCATCACCGCCGAGCTCTACCTGCCCTACGCTGCCTTCACCGCCTTGACCGGCGCGCTCGCCTTCCAGATGGACGGCGTCTTCATCGGCGCCACCTGGTCGCGGGACATGCGCAACATGATGATCCTGTCGCTGGCCGGCTATCTCGCGACGCTAGCCGCTCTCGTGCCGTTCCTCGGCAATCACGGCTTGTGGATCGCACTCAACGTCTTCCTCGCCCTGCGCGGGCTTCTGCTGCTGTCGCGGCTGAAGCCGAAGCTCGATCAGACCTTCGCCGCCAGCCAGTAATCGAGGCGACTGTCACGCAGGTCCCGGATCGAGGCGACCTTTTCCCGGTCGAGGATCTGCGACAGGCCGCGTACGATCTGACCCGGCAAAGCAGGCCCCTCATAGACCATGCAGGAATAGAGCTGGACCAGATCCGCGCCGGCACGGATCTTCTCCATCGCCGTCTCGGCGGAGGACACCCCACCGACGCCAATGATCGGCATGGCGGCTCCGACGCGGCTGCGCATGCGCGCCAGCACGGCCGTCGATTTGTCAAACAGTGGCTTGCCCGAAAGACCGCCCGCTTCGCCCGCCAGCCGCGGATCGGACAAGCCTTCGCGCGAGAGCGTCGTATTCGACACAATCAGGCCGTCGAGATCATGTGCCAGCGCTTCGGCGGCGATGTCATCCATACCTTCCTCGGTCAGGTCCGGCGCGATCTTCAGGAAGACCGGACGACGCACGCCCGTCGCCTCGGCCACCTCGTCGCGGGCGGCAAGCACCGCCGACAGAAGCGACGCCAGGCTTTCGCGCGCCTGCAAGTCGCGAAGGCCCGGCGTATTGGGCGAGGAAATATTGGCGGTGAAATAGGAGGCCACGCCGGCGAACCGCCGGATGCCCTCGACATAATCGGCGATCCGGTCGGCGCTGTCCTTGTTGGCACCAATGTTAACACCGACAATGCCGGCGGGGCGACGCGCCAGAAGCCGGGCAAGGGCTGCGGCATGGCCTTCATTGTTGAAGCCGAGACGGTTGATCACCGCCAGATCCTTCTCAAGGCGGAAAATGCGCGGCTTGTGATTGCCGGCCTGCGGCTTCGGCGTCAGCGTGCCGACTTCCGCAAAGCCGAAACCGAGACGAAGGAGGGCGTCCGGAACCTCGGCGTTCTTGTCGTATCCGGCTGCCATGCCCAGCGGATTGGGAAATTCGAGCCCAGCGACCCGAACAGAAAGGCGCGGGTCGGCCTTGAGCGAGCACGTCGGCACAAGGCCGGACTTCAGCGCCGTGATCGACATCCCATGGGCGGTCTCGGCATCGAACAGGAACAGGCCGCGACGGGCAATGGTCTTAAAGGCATCGATCATGGGGTCATCTCCGGAAACACATGCTCGCCATTGTCGCCGAGCGGGAGGGGCTTCTCCCAAAGCACGGCATCCAGCGGCAGGTCGGCATAAAGATGCGGGAAAAGATCGCCGCCGCGCGACGGTTCGAAGTGAAGCGCCTGGCCGAGCGCCAAGGCATCGACGGCGACGAGCAGGAGACCCTCGACGCCGGAGAAATGCCGGCGCGCCGTTTCGAGCGCCTGACCGGCCGTCGAGAAATGGATGTAGCCATCGGAAAGATCGATCGCAGCGCCACGAAATACGCCGTCGAGGCGGGCTTGCTGCCATAATTCCCGCGGCACAATCTTGTATATGATCCGGTCCAAGGGCCTGTCCTTCCGTCAGCGGCGCATCCGCTGGCGGTTTGCCGCAATCCGTCTTGCTTGTCCACGCCTGAGACGCGAAGAACAAGCAGCCGATCAGAATTCGAGGAGATCCCATGCGATCGATGCCGTACCTGCCAAAATCCCTTCTGCTGATTCTTCCCCTCGGCTTTGCCGCGCCGGCCCTTGCCGAAGAGCCGGATGTGGCGCGCTTTGCGCTCGAAAAGACCGAGTCCGGTTTCGTGCGCCTTGATCGGCAAACCGGTGCGCTGACGCTCTGCCAGGAAAAGGACGGAGCCCTGGTCTGCCGTATGGCGGCCGACGAACGGGCCGCCTATGAGGAAGATCTCACCCGCCTGGAAAAGCGTGTCGAAGCCCTGGAAAAGAGGCTCGTCGACGGTCGCCTTCCGGCCAGCGGCGAGCCGATGCCGAGTGACGAGGAAGTCGAGCGCTCGATCGGCATCATGGAGCGTTTCATGCGCAGCTTCTTCGGCCTGGTGGAGGAGTTCAAGCAGAAGGAAGAGGGCACAAGTCCTGACAAGACATAGACTATTGTATATATTCCCCGTAATCGCTAAATAGAAGAAGAGCCGCGGACGCGGCGGACAAGACTTCGCTCTTGGGAGGGGGCTTCGACATGACGGCATCGACCTTCATCATTGCAGACGATCACCCGCTCTTCCGCGGAGCCCTTCGCCAGGCCGTCACCGGCATCGACGGCGAGCAGGAGATCATCGAGGCCGGCGATTTCGAAGCCGCCCGTAAGGCAGCCGCCGCCCACCCCGACGCAGAACTCATGTTGCTTGATCTGTCCATGCCCGGCGTTTCCGGCTTTTCCGGGCTGATGGCGCTAAGGGCGGAGTTCGCCAGTCTGCCGATCGTCATCGTCTCCGCCAGCGATGATCCGACCACGGTACGGCGGGCCCTCGAACTCGGCGCTTCCGGCTTCATTTCCAAGTCGTCCGGCATCGAGGACATTCGCGCCGCCATCCAGTCCGTCCTGGAAGGCGACATTTGGACGCCGAAGAACTATCACGGCGGACAGGAGCAGGATCCGGACGTCGCCGATCTCATCAACCGGCTCAGAACGCTCACCCCGCAGCAGAGCCGCGTGCTGGGCATGCTCGGTGAGGGTCTACTCAACAAGCAGATCGCCTATGAACTCGGCGTCTCGGAAGCGACGATCAAGGCCCATGTCTCGGCCATCCTGCTGAAGCTCAAGGTCGACAGCCGCACCCAGGCGGTGATCCAACTTGGCTAGATCAACATGGCCATGGTCGCCTGAGGCCCGGCGGACCGACACGCGCCGGAGTAAGGATTTTATTCCTTTTCCACTTTACGACCGCCTCCGCTTTCGCTAGAGTTCCGGCTTCTCGCCGGGGCACGGCCTGTATTTGCCATCGCCACCGGCCCTGGAGCATGAGCGACGATGCTTTCGCATGATACGATCTGGGCTGCGATCGACCGGCTCGCCGAACGGCATCAGCTGACGCCGTCGGGCCTTGCGCGGCGGGCGGGGCTCGACCCCACCTCCTTCAATAAATCCAAGCGGAAGGGGCCGGACGGCCGCATGCGCTGGCCCTCGACCGAATCCATCTCCAAGGTGCTCGAGGCGACCGGTACCGGCATCGACCAGTTCATGGGTCTCATCCAACCCGAAGCGGCTCCCGCTGTGCCGAACGGCACCTTCCCACCGCAGGTGGGCTCCATTCCCCTGCTCGGTTTTGCCCAGGCAGGTGCCGGCGGCTTTTTCGACGACGGCGGTTTTCCTGCCGGCCAGGGCTGGGACGTGGTCGAGTTTCCGGCCTCGCCCGGCCGCAAGGCGGGTGTCTATGCCCTCGAGGTTCAGGGCGACAGCATGAAGCCGCTTTACCGCGACGGCGACGTGCTGATCGTGGAGCCGGGCGCGCAGGTGCGCCGCGGCGACCGCGTGGTGGTCAAGACCCGGGAGGGCGAGGTCATGGCCAAGGTCCTGGCACGCCAGTCGGCCAAGACGATCGAGCTGATATCGCTGAATCCCGAACATCCGAACCGTACGCTCGACATGGCGGACGTCGAATGGATCGCGCGGATCATCTGGGCAAGCCAGTAGGAAAATCGGCCTATGCGTCCTTTCGCAACCTTCATCGCCGGCGTTGCCGGCATCGCGGTGTGGTCCATGCTCGTGCTCATGGCTGGCCGCAATATCGGCAATGAGGAAACCACCGGTTTTGAGATCGAGGACATGCCGACCGAATGGGCGGATCCGGCAATCGCCCCGGATGCCGTGACGGATGTACAGTCTGGCACTGCAACGGACGAGACCAATCCGACTGGAGCGGTGCTCGACGGCAGCGACGTGCCGCCCGAGGAGATCGCTCCGTCAGCCGAACCGCCCGAGCAAGGCAGCGTCAGGCCCGTAACACCCGAGCTCTTCGCCTCGCCGCTCGCCGAGCCCGGCGCGCCACTGGAACGGATCGAGCCACGGGCGCCGCTGACGCCGGAACCAGTGAAGGCCGAACGGGTGAAGCTGGTACTCCTGCCGAGGCCGGAATCCGTAGGAGCAGGCCTCATCGCCTTCGGCCAGCGGAACCTCAAGCTCGCCGACATCACGCCCACGGACCGCATGCGCGTCTGCCCGACCGCCAACGGCGGCGACTGGCCCTGTGGGATGGTGGCCCGCACTCAGCAAAGGCTCTTCCTGCGCAACCGCACGCTTTCCTGCGACATGGACAACGCCGAATGGGAGGGCACGATCGAGGCCCGCTGCAGCGTGGCCGACATGGATATCGCCACCTGGCTCGCCGAAAACGGCTGGGTGGAGGCGCCGGCAAGCTCGCCGCTTGCCGGACGTGTCGAAAAGGCCCGCGCCGAGCGGCGCGGTCTTTTCGGCGACGACCCGCGCTGAGCCGCCGACGTGCCTTGAAAGCGGGGCCGTGAACTCTTAATCTCCCGAGAAAACAACGAGGAATGCCAGAGACATGACCACGCCCGTAACGCCGCAGGACGCCCTGATTTTCGTCATGGTGATGGCGTCCGCCGTCGACAATTCGATGAACGACAAGGAACTGCGCCGGATTGGCCAGTTGATCGACCTCCTGCCGATCTTCGAAGGGTTCGACAAGGAGAGCCTGATCGACGTTTCGAAGCGGTGCGCGGACATCCTGGCCGGACCTGAGGGCCTGGACATTGCGCTTGAGGTTATTCGCGATGCGGTGCCGCCCCGCTTCTACGACACCGCCTATGCACTGGCGATCGAGGTCATGGCGGTCGATCTGGCGGTGAAGCCCGAGGAGATCCGCTTGCTGCAATTGCTGCGCGACCGGCTGAAGCTCGACAAGCTCACCTGCGCTGCGCTGGAGCAGAGCGCGCTCGCTCGCTACCGCCCGCTCTGAGGGGCCGCCGCACAGGCGTATTGTCTGCCTAGTCTGGCCGGCATGCTTGGCTTGGTCGCGCCTTGAACGGGCTCGCGGATATCGCGTGCGTCTAGAACAGACCGTAGGGGAAGTAACGCAGGTAGATTTCCTGCAGCCGGCCATTTCGTGACAGTGCGGCCAACGCGCTGTCGAAGGCGGCCGTCAGCTGCTGCGGATCGTCCTTCCGCAGCATGATGGTAAGCCCCTCCCCCAAAAAATGCTCCGAGACATAAGCACGGCCGAACAGAGCGCAGCAATCGGCCGAGGCCTCGCCGGCCACCCAGAAGGAAAGCCGCAAGGAATCGGAAAACACGGCATCGACCTTGCCCGCCTTCAGCTCATCCAACATCGTCTCGCGATCGGAAAAGCCGGCTGCCTGGATATCCGGAAAGAAGGCCTTCAGCATCGCCTCGTGCGCCGTCCCGCTGACGACGCCGACGCGGCGGCCAAACAGCGCGCGGGCATCCTCGCTTTCGAGAACCGCCTTATTGTTGCGCGCAAAACGTGCCGGCAGAAGCATATAGGGCCGAGTGAACGAAAAGCGCGCCCGCAATTCCTCGCTCACCCCGATCCCGGCCAGCACGGCATCTCCCTGCCCTGCGTCAAGCGTGGTTTCCAGCTCGTTGTAGGGCAAAGCCTGGATCTGGCACTTGGCCTCGATGCCGAGCTCGGCGCAGATTGCCCGGGCGAGATCGATATGGAAGCCCGCCAGCCGCCCGGTTTGATCGGCAAAGTTGAAGGGTGGAAAATCGGTCGTCGTCAGGAAGCGCACGCGCAGCAGTCCGGAGAGATCCGGGCGCGGCAGGCGTTCGCGCGCATCGAACAGCACCGGCAAGTCATCGGCCCGAGCCGCGGGGGGCAGGCACAGACCGGCAAGAATCGCGCAAGCGGACACAACTAAAAATCGCAACCCCTGTAAAGGCAGGGATGAAACTCTGACGCGTATCATTATGATCCACTTTCGGGTTGAGGGGGCGTGAGCGCCCGATAACGGTGTAACAGACTCATGCAAATCGGGGAAGTTGGCGGGCACGCGCGAGCGGGCGCCCGGGGAGCCAGTGCGTCGCCTCTCAAGTCGGGCCCCGGCCAGCCGGCCGGAGCCCCGGACCGCCTGTTGGCGCTGCGCGACGAAGCGCTGGTGCTGAAATCGCTCGGGCTCTCGAAACCATTCATCGCCCGCATGGCGCACCGCGCGGAGAGCCGCGGCACCACGATCGAGCAGGAAGTGCTAGCCAGCGGCCATGTTCGCGAAGACGCGTACTATGGCGCGCTCGCCCGGCTCACGGGGCTGCCCTTTCTCGACAGAATTCCAGTCGGATCGGTCATCGACGGGCCGGGGCTGGACAGCCAGCTCAAGGCGCCCCGCTGCCTACGGCTGACGGATCAGACAAAGCCCGCGCTCACCGTGATCGCGCCGGAGGCAAGGCGCATCGACCGTGTCCAGGAAAGCCTGCGTCGCCATCCGCACCTGCGTCAGTCGCTGGCGATCGCGCCTGCCTCGCTGATCCGCGAGGCGGCGTGGAAGGCGGGGGCCGAACGGCGCGTCAGGGAAGCCGTGGGGGCGCTCTTTGATCAACGGCCGAACCTGTCGGCGCGCACGGTCATGACAGCCCGGCAGGGCTTCTGGACCGGTGCAATTGCCAGCGCCGTGCTCGCCCTCCTCGTGATCACACCGGGCGCGGCGGCCACCGCACTCCATTTCATCTTGTCCATGCTCTACTTCGCAGCGTTCTGCCTGCGTCTCGCCGTGCTCGGCCACGGCCGAGGGACGCATCCAGAGAGACCCGCTGCACCGGTTGCGACAGGTCATGACGATGACGATCTGCCCGTCTACACCGTGATGGTCGCGCTCTACCGCGAGGCGGAGGTTGCAGCGCAACTGATCGCCTCGCTCGAGCGACTGGACTGGCCGCGCTCCCGTCTCGACGTGAAGCTCGTGTGCGAGGCCGACGACGTCGCGACCCTGGAGGCCATCCGGCGCCTCGACCCGCCAACCTATATCGAGATCGTCGAAGTCCCGCCCATGGCGCCGCGCACCAAGCCAAAAGCTCTGGTCTATGCGCTGTCGGGCGTGCGTGGCGATTACCTGGCGATCTTTGATGCGGAGGACCGGCCCCATCCCGGCCAGTTGAAAGAGGCCTATCACAGGTTCCGGGCCCTGCCCGCCGAAGTCGCCTGCCTGCAGGCGCCGCTCGTCATTGCCAATCTACGTCAATCCTGGACCAGCGCTCTCTTCGCACTGGAATATGCCGCCCTGTTCCGGCGCATGCTGCCGGTAATCGCCCGCTATCGCATGCCTTTGCCGCTTGGCGGAACGTCCAATCACTTCCGCACTGCACCCCTGATTTCGGTCGGCGGCTGGGATCCGTTCAACGTCACGGAAGATGCCGATCTCGGCATGAGGCTCTACCGGTTCGGCTATCGCTCGGCGACGATCCACCGTCCCACACTGGAGGACGCGCCGACGACGAAGGCGGTGTGGCTCGGCCAAAGAACCCGCTGGTACAAGGGCTGGCTGCAGACCTGGCTGGTGCTGATGCGGGCGCCGATCGCAACCCTTAGGGAAATGGGCCCGGCCGCGTTCCTCACGTTTCAGCTGATGATCGGCGGCCACCAGATCTCGGCGCTCGGCCACCCACTCATTTTCGCCTTTATCGCCACCACCGGAATCGCCTTTCTGATGGAGACGGCAGTAACGGTTGACCCGCTCCATCGTCTCCTGTTCGTCATCGACGTCACCAACATAGTCGGCAGCTATGCTGCTTTCCTCGCCCTCGGGCTGACGGCCATGACCCAGCATGAGAGAGCGCTGCTCGGGCGCCAGTGGCTGAGGATCCCCGCCTACTGGATGATGACGTCGCTGGCAGCCTGGAAAGCGATCATCGAACTGCGCAGCCGGCCGTTCTTCTGGAACAAGACCGAGCATCGCCCCCACGCAGCCCCCACCGTGACAAAGCCGGTGGACCGTCCGGAGCAACCGCCGGACGCCTGAGCCCTCAGCAGCAAGGACGCCGCGACGGCGTCGCGGCCGGCACCTCGGCATCGGTCAGTTCGAGGCGGCTGCATATATGGAAAGGAAGTGGTGCCGCTTACGTGACTCGAACACGTGACCCCATCATTACGAATGATGTGCTCTACCGACTGAGCTAAAGCGGCAAACGCGAACCGCGACGGGCGCGGTTCGGTGATCTGGAGGCGCTGATACAGGCATCGCGCGGTAATTTCAAGCCGGGAAATTCCGCTTATGCGCTTTTCCCATTCATACGCCGGAGGGACCGGCAAGTGGCCCTAGAGAGCGAGGCGCGCGCGGGCCGCCTTGTACTCGTGCTCGAGACGATCCACCACGGCGGCGACGGGCTCGACGGCCTTCACCGCACCGATGCCCTGGCCACAGCCCCAGATGTCTTTCCACGCCTTGGCGCCCGTGGCCGCCTTGTCGAAGTCCATTTTCGAGGGATCGGCGACCGGCAGATTGTCCGGATCCATGCCGGCAGCAACGATTGACGACTTCAGGTAGTTGCCATGAATGCCGGTGAAATAGTTGGAATAGACAATGTCATTGGCGTGGGCCTCGACGATCGCCTGCTTGTAGGCGTCCGAAGCGCGGGCCTCGGTGGTGGCGATGAAGGGCGAGCCGATATAGGCCATGTCGGCGCCCATGGCCTGGGCGGCCAGGATGCCGCCGCCGGTGGCAATCGCGCCCGCCAGCAACAGCGGGCCGTCGAACCACTCGCGGATTTCCTGAATCAGCGCGAATGGAGACAGGGTGCCGGCATGGCCGCCTGCGCCGGTGGCCACAGCGATCAGTCCATCCGCACCCTTGCGGATCGCCGAATTGGCATGGCGGTTGTTGATGACGTCATGGAGGACAATGCCACCATATGAATGCACGGCGGCATTGACCTCCGGAACCGCTCCCAGCGACGAAATGACAATCGGCACCTTGTATTTCACGCACATCATCAGAGCATGCTCCAGCCTCTTGTTGGAGGTGTGAACGATCTGGTTGACGGCAAACGGCGCCGCCGGGCGCTCGGGATTGGCGGCATTGTGGGCCGCGAGCTCCTCGGTGATCTGCGCCAGCCACTCGTCGAGCTGCGATTCGGGCCGGGCATTGAGCGCGGGGAAAGCACCGATGATCCCGGCCTTGCACTGTGCCAGGGTCAGCTCGGGATGGGAGATGATGAACAGTGGCGAGGCCACCACCGGGAGCCTGAGATGATCGGAAAGGACCGGCGGAAGAGCCATAGGAAACCTCGCTAGATATTACGTTTACGGAAACGTCAATAAGCTAGCAGAAGCCGACGCGAAGGAAAAGAGCGGAGCTTTGCCTTGTCGCCGGCCTTGCCCATTCGTCCGCACGACCCCGTGCGAATGCGGCGAAGGTCGACCTCCCCAAGCCTGCCACTTTCTTCTGCTTATCCGGTGCAACACCGGCGGCAGGGCTTGCGGTTCGCAACGCCAGCCGTTACCGAATCGTTAAACGCATGACCATGACGCGGCACAATCGCCGCCGGCAGGAGCAGGATCGCCTTTGAACGGATTGGAAACGGCAATCAGAAACGCTCTCGAGCGCTCGGATCGCACCAATGCGGAGATTCGCGCCCGCATCTATCAATCCGCGCGCCAGGCGCTGGAAAGCGGCCTGCGCAAGCAGAACATCAACGACCCGGAGACCGTCGCGCATCAGCGCCACCGTCTGGAGACGCTCATTCACGCGATCGAGCAGGAAGAGCGCAGTCGCCTGGACCGCACCGTTCATCCGCCCGAACCGCCGGTACACGTTGCGCAGCAGCAAGCGGCGGCCCCGGCTGCGGAAACGGCTGGGCCGGTCGCACCGCCGGTGGCCGGCGACATGCGCTCCGAACCGCGTTTTGTCGCAACCGAGACCGAAGGCGGCCAAATCACCGCCGCCGCCGATGACCTCACCGCCTCGCGCCTCGATCGGCCCGAGCCCCCGCGCAGCCCGGACTTCGCCGCGTTCCCCGGGGATGAAGTCGATCGGGCAATGGAGGTGCGCGCCGAGACACCGATACAGCCGCGTAAGCGCAAGCGGGGTTTCTACTCGCGGCTCTTTGCCTTTTCGATCCTGGTGGCCACGCTCGGCATGGGCGCCTGGTGGGTTTACACGACCGGAATGATGCTGTCGGAAGCAGAACGCGATACCAGCGTTCCCAATCCGCCGCCCCATGCGGAGGAAGAGGACTTTGACGGCACACCCGCTACCGCGGACGGGCCGGAAGGCGCTCAGGAAGGCCCCGCAACCGCCGAGCCACGGGCACTGGATGCGCAGAGCGGGTTCTCCGACAGCTGGATCCAGGTCTTCGAACCGAAGCAGATCTCCGCGATCCGGGCGCGTGGCAATGCCCTTGTCGATGTGGTGTCGGCGAGTGACGGCACGGCCGTTCAGGTGGTTTCGCGCAGCCCCGACGCCGACGGCAGCGTCGAGATCACCGTGCCAGCCGATGTGCTGCAGGAAATGGGTGGGCGCACCTCGACCGTTGCGCTGACCCTGCAGTCGGCCGACGACAAGCCGGTCCAGATTTCCGTCACCTGCGACTTCGGCCGCCTCGGCAATTGCGCGCGCCACCGCTTCACCGTCAATCCGGAAAAGGCGGATATGCTGTTCAGGGTCTCCTTCGACCGCACGATGGCGCCGGGCACGCCCGGCCGCCTGCTGCTGAATGGCGATCTCGGCGGCGCGGGCCGCGGCGTGAACCTCTATTCGGTGCGTATCCTGCCGGGTGAGTGACCGGCAGCATGCTTAGTCCTTGTCGAGAAACTCCGGGCCGGCACCGATGATCTTGTCGTCAAGCTTGCCGATCTTGCTATCGTCCCTGCCCTCATAGTCGAGCGACAGGAGAATGTGGCGGATGAGGTTCAGCCGCGCACGACGCTTGTCGTTCGCCTTGACCACCGTCCACGGCGCGTGGCTGGTGTGGGTCTCCTTGAGCATGCGGTCGCGCGCGCGGGTGTAATCGTCCCACTTGTCTAGCGCGGCAATATCCATCGGCGACAGCTTCCAGACCTTCAACGGGTCATGGCGCCGGTCATGGAAACGTTCGAGTTGCATCTTGCGTCCGATATCGAGCCAGAACTTGAAGAAGTGAATGTCGTCCTGCTCGACGAGCTTCTCGAAGCGCGGCGCCTGCCTTAGAAACTCCTCGTATTGCTCCGGCGTGCAGAAGCCCATGACCGGCTCGACGCCCGCCCGGTTGTACCAGGATCGGTCGAACAGCACGAACTCGCCCCCGCTCGGGAAATGCGGAACATAACGCTGGAAATACCATTGGCCGGCTTCGGTCTCGGTCGGCTTGGTCAACGCCACGACGCGCGCGGAACGGGGATTCATATAGGAGAGCGTTGCATGGATCGCGCCACCCTTGCCGGCGGCATCGCGCCCCTCAAGCAGGGCCATCACGCGGCGTCCGGTCTTCTGCTGCCAGAACTGCACCTTGACGAGTTCGATCTGCAGCGCCTCAAGCTGCTCTTCGTACTCGTCCTCGTCCATCTTCTTGTCATAGGGGTAATGACCCGAAGCGAGGGACTCATCGTCGATCCATTTGGGCAGCTTGGGGTCGTCGATGTCGAAGATGCGCTTTTCGCCGTCGATCTGCAACTCGACCGCCCGGCTTTCCGGTTTTGTGTTCATGGTGTTCTCCCGCGCCTCGGCCGGTGCCGGGCATGGCTCAGTCAGTTCATATTTGCCGCACGAATTCAAGCCTTTGCTGATATCAACAAAGCGATGGCAGTCGGGGAAAACCCTGGGCGGCGATGGCGGAGCATGCAAACATCTGTCATGAATCGCGGCTATGAGGGCAGTTTGGTGTTCGGCGCTTGAGATGAAGGCGGGCAGCTCTTGAGAGAAGATAGCTTTGGCTGGAGGGAACTGGTGCGGCGCTTGGCGTCCGGCCTGATCTATGTTGTTGCCGCAGCCATGGTTTCCGTCGCAGCCTATTTGTCAGGGGCCGAGCCCGCCTTTGCCGCGACCCTCTTTGTCCTGTCTCTCATCGCCATCCTCGTGCGCGGGAGCGAGGAAAGACCGCCCCTGCAGACGGAAGCTGCCGTGGCATCGGCGCCGGCGGAGAAGCTCGAATGCTCCGGTCCCGTCATCTCTGCCGTGCTCGGGGCGATCGACCTGCCGGTCTTCCTGCTGGGGCGTGACGCCGTCTTGCGGGAGCAGAACCGCGCAGCGGAAAAGGCCTTCGGTGCGCTGGAGCCGGGCCTTCACATTTCCGCACGGTTCCGCTCGCCGAGCGTCCTCGACATGGTGCGCGAAACCCTGGCGACAGGCGAACCGAACCAGATCGAGCATTCCGAACGCCTGCCCTCCGAGCGCGTCTACATCGTGCGCATCGCGCCCCTCGATCTCGACGGTGCCAAGGAGCCCCTCTATCTGCTGTCCTTCAAGGACATTTCCGAACTGCGGCGCATCGACCGCATGCGCAGCGATTTCGTCGCCAATGCGAGCCATGAGCTGCGCACGCCGCTGGCCTCGTTGCGCGGCTTCATCGAGACCATGCAAGGACCGGCCCGCGGCGACCCCAAGGCCCAGGAACGTTTTCTTGCCATCATGCTGGACCAGGCCAACCGCATGAGCCGGCTGGTCGATGACCTGCTGTCCCTGTCTCGACTGGAATTGAAGGCCCACCTGGCACCAGACCAGATGGTCGATATCGTGCCGGTGATCGGTCACGTGCGTGACAGCCTAGCGCCGCTTGCCTCCGATCTTGACGTCGATATCCGCCTGCATGTGCCGGACGGCAAGGTCGAGGTCCTTGGCGACCGGGACGAACTCGTGCAGGTATTCGAAAACCTGATCGAGAACGCCTGTAAATACGGGCAGGAAGGCAAAGTCGTCGACGTACACGTCAGGAAGCCCGTCGGCGGCTCGGTTGAAGTGAGTGTCATCGACCATGGGCCGGGCATTCCGGCCGAACATGTTCCGCGGCTGACCGAACGCTTTTATCGCGTCAGCGTCACCGACAGCCGCTCGAAAAAGGGTACCGGTCTGGGGCTCGCGATCGTCAAACATATCCTCACGCGCCACCGGGCCAGGCTGATCGTTCGCTCGGAAATCGGCCAAGGAACCGAGTTCACCGTCCGTTTTTGACATAAAACTCCACACCCGGATCGGGTTTCTTAACGTTTCCCTTTAAAAACAATCACTTAAACTGTCACAAATGTTTCATTGAACTGACATAAAAGCACGAGGGAAGGATCGGTATGAACGTCATGCTGATCTTCGGCGGACAACGCTGAACATGGTCGCATCGACCCAACAGCCCATTGACGGGAGAAATCTAGATGAACGTTTTGAAACTTTCGGCAGCAGCTCTTGTTGCCTCGGTCGCCTTTACTGGCGCTGCAGTCGCTCGTGACCAGATCCAGATCGCTGGCTCTTCCACCGTTCTGCCCTACGCCTCGATCGTAGCCGAAGCCTTCGGCGAAAACACCGACTTCCCCACCCCGGTCGTTGAATCCGGCGGTTCGGGCGCCGGCCGCAAGAAGCTCTGCGAAGGCGTGGGCGAAAACACCATCGACATCGCAAACTCCTCCTCGCGCATCAAGCAGTCGGACATCGACCTCTGCGCCCAGAACGGCGTGAAGGAAATCCAGGAAGTCCGCATCGGTTATGACGGCATCGTCTTCGCCTCGGACATCAACGGTCCGGAATATGCCTTCACTCCGGCTGACTGGCACGCTGCTCTCGCCGCCAAGGTCGTCAAGGACGGCAAGCTGGTCGACAACGCTGTCAAGAACTGGAACGAAATCCGCGCCGACCTGCCGGCTCAGCCGATCCTCGCCTTCATCCCGGGCACCAAGCACGGCACCCGCGAAGTCTTCGATGAGAAGGTCATCGTTGACGGCTGCAAGGAAAACGGCACCTACGACGCCCAGCTCGCTGAAAACGGCGGCGACAAGGACAAGGCTTCCAAGGCCTGCATGGCGCTTCGCACCGATGGCGTTTCCGTCGACATCGACGGTGACTACACCGAGACGCTGGCTCGCGTCGACGCCAACAAGAACGGCATCGGCGTCTTCGGTCTGTCGTTCTACCAGAACAACACCGACAAGCTGCGCGTCGGCACCATGAACGGCGTCGTCCCGTCGGTTGAGACCATCGCCAAGGGCGAGTATCCGGTTTCGCGTCCGCTGTACTTCTACGTCAAGAACGCTCACCTCGACGTCATCCCGGGCCTCCAGGAATATGTCGAGTTCTTCGTTTCCGACGAAATGGCCGGCCCGGACGGCCCGCTCGCTGCCTACGGTCTCGTATCGGACCCGGAACTGGCCAAGACCCAGGAAGCCGTCAAGGCTCGCACCCCGATGGGTCCGCTGAAGTAATTCAAGCCAAAGTCCCGGCGGCGCGATGATCGCGCCGCCGGTTTTCATTGTTTCCGGAGGTTGCGGGCGAAATGAACGCGGGCATCATTATTCTCGTCGTGGCGGTGATTGCTGCCTTCGGCTTCATTCTCGGGCGACGGCGCGCGCTGTCCCTGGCCGCGACAAGCGGCAAGAAACTCCATTCCCTTCCTGGCTATTACGGCCAGACGGTCGCTCTGTTCGCGGCCGTTCCGTCCCTCTTCGTCCTGATCGTTTGGCTTCTTGGACAGCCTCTGCTCATCGAGAGCCGCGTGTCCGGCATGATCCCCGACAGCGCCATTCCCGACGGCGGAGCGCGCAGCCTGGTGATGGCCGATGTTCGCCGCATCGCCGAGGGCCTGGACGCAGTTCTCGCCAAAGGCGGACTGGAGGAGAGCGAACTCTCCAGCATGCGTGCTGACTTCACCAATGTCCGCACCCGGCTTGCCGACGTCGGCGTTGCGCTCGGCAGCGAGGTTCCGACGGAAGTCTTCGAAGCTGCAAAGGCCTATCGTCAGGACGCCAAGACCGGCAATCTCGTCATGACCGGGCTGGTTCTGGCCCTGTCGGTCGGCTTGGCCCTATGGGCCTACCGGCGGATCTCGCCGCAGCTGCGCGCACGCAATGTCAGCGAGAGCTTCGTAAAATCGCTCTTGGTCGCGGCATCGACCATCGCCATCCTGACAACGATCGGCATCGTCGCGTCGCTGGTTTTCGAGACCTACTCCTTCTTCAAGATCTATCCCGCCTCCGAATTCTTCTTCTCGTCCGTCTGGAATCCGCAGTTCCGCGGTGGCTCGGAGCTCGGCATCCTGCCGCTGCTGTGGGGTACGTTCTACATTTCGCTGATTGCGCTCATCGTCGCGGTTCCGCTGGGCCTGATGATCGCGATCTACATGGCCGAATATGCCGGACCGACGGTTCGCAGCGTCGTCAAGCCGGCAATCGAGGTTCTGGCCGGCATCCCGACCATCGTCTACGGTCTGTTTGCCCTCGTCACCGTTGGCCCGTTCCTGCGCGACTGGTTCGCCCAGCCGCTCGGGCTCGGGACCTCCTCCTCTTCCGTACTCACCGCCGGCATCGTCATGGGCATCATGATTATCCCGTTCGTGAGCTCGCTGTCGGACGACATCATCAACGCCGTGCCGCAGGCACTGCGTGACGGGGCTTACGCCCTCGGCGCCACGCAGTCGGAAACGATCAAGCAGGTCGTTATGCCGGCCGCACTGCCCGGCATTGTCGGCGCCGTGCTTCTGGCCGCGAGCCGCGCGATCGGCGAGACCATGATCGTGGTTCTCGGCGCCGGCGCCTCCGCCAAACTCTCGCTCAATCCCTTCGAGGCGATGACGACCGTGACCGTGAAGATCGTCAGCCAGCTGACGGGTGACACGGAATTTGCAAGCCCCGAGACCCTGGTCGCCTTCGCCCTCGGCCTTACCCTTTTTGTCCTGACGCTTGGGCTCAACGTGCTGGCCCTCTACATCGTTCGCAAATACCGGGAGCAGTACGAATGACCGATCTTACCGTCGAAACGCTTGGACGGTCGATGCTGACCGACCGCGCGAGAATCCGTCGCCGCAATGCCGCAGAACGCCGGTTCCGCATGATGGGCCTGATCGCCGTTGCGATCGGCGTCCTGGCCCTGATCGGCCTGCTGACCTCGATCTTCACCGGCGGCCTGTCCTCCTTCCGCCAGACCTATGTCAGTCTCGACATCTATCTGGATCCTGCGAAGCTCGACAAGAACGGCACAGGTAATCTGGAAGAGATCGCAAAGGTCTCCACCTTCGGCTATGCGCCGATGATCGAGAAGGCTCTTGGCGACGCGATGGCAGCGAAATCGCTCGTGCTGGACGGCCTCAATGCCAAGAACGCGGCCGAACTGATCTCGAAGGAGGCGCCCGCCGATCTCCGCCGCTACGTTCTCGCCGATCCGTCGGCGATCGGTAAGACCGTGCGCTTCGACCTGCTCGCGGCCGGCCGCATCGACGGCTACTACAAGGGCCGCGTTACCATGGCGAGCGCCGAGCTGGACCGCAACGTCTCGCCGGAGCAGCTGCAGCTTGCCGACCAGCTGAAACAAGCCGGGATCCTGACGACCAAGTTCAACTGGCCGTTCTTCACCGCGCCCGACGCATCCGACACGCGCCCGGAAGCCGCCGGCCTCGGCGTTGCCATTCTCGGTTCCGCCTACATGATGGTGATCGTGCTGGTGCTGTCGCTGCCGCTTGGTGTTGCCGCCTCCATCTATCTTGAGGAGTTTGCCCCGCAGAACCGCTTCACGGACCTGATCGAGGTGAACATCGCCAATCTGGCCGCCGTCCCGTCCATCGTGTTCGGTATTCTCGGTCTCGCTGTGCTCATCAATTTCATGGGCCTGCCGCAGTCGGCTCCGGTCGTCGGTGGCCTGGTCTTGACGCTGATGACCCTGCCGACCATCATCATTGCGACGCGTGCGGCCTTGAAGGCGGTACCGCCGTCGATTCGCGACGCAGCGCTGGGGGTTGGTGCCTCCAAGATGCAGGCGACGTTCCACCACGTGCTGCCGCTGGCCATGCCGGGCATCCTGACGGGCACCATCATCGGTCTCGCCCGTGCACTCGGCGAAACCGCGCCGCTTCTGCTGATCGGCATGGTGGCCTTCGTGCGCGAATACCCGGCCGCGCCGCCGGAGGGCTTTTTCGATCCGGCATCGGCTCTTCCGGTGCAGGTTTACAACTGGACGCAACGCGGTGATCCGGCGTTCATCGAGCGCGCATCGGGTGCAATTATCGTCCTGCTGGTGTTCTTGCTGGCCATGAACCTTCTTGCGATCGTTCTGCGCCGCCGCTTCGAGCGCCGCTGGTAACGGGAGGCAAGAGAGATGAACGTATTGTCCGAAGTCGCTGTTGAAAAGGCACTGGAACAGAAGATGACCGAAGTGAAGTACAAGATGATCGGCCAGGACGTGTCGGTCTACTACGGTGAAAAGCGCGCCCTTTTCGACGTCAACCTGAATGTCCGCAAGAACACCGTCACGGCGCTGATCGGCCCGTCCGGTTGCGGCAAGTCGACCTTCCTGCGCTGCCTCAATCGTATGAACGACACGATCGACAGCTGCCGGGTTACCGGCAAGATCACCCTCGATGGCCAGGACATCTACGATCCGGCGATCGACGTGGTCGAACTGCGCGCCCGCGTCGGCATGGTGTTCCAGAAGCCGAACCCCTTCCCGAAGTCGATCTACGAAAACATCGCCTACGGTCCGCGCATCCACGGCCTCGCCCGCAGCAAGGCCGATCTCGACCAGATCGTCGAAAGCAGCCTGCAGAAGGCCGGCCTCTGGAACGAGGTCAAGGATCGCCTGCAGGAGTCCGGTACCGGTCTCTCCGGCGGCCAGCAGCAGCGCCTGTGTATCGCCCGCGCCATCGCCGTCAGCCCGGAAGTGATCCTGATGGACGAACCCTGCTCGGCGCTCGATCCGATCGCGACCGCCAAGGTCGAGGAGCTGATCCACGAACTGCGGACCAACTTCACCATCGTCATCGTCACCCACTCGATGCAGCAGGCGGCGCGTGTCTCCCAGCGCACCGCGATGTTCCACCTCGGCCTCCTGGTCGAGGAGAACGACACGGACAAGATGTTCACCAATCCGGACGATCAGCGCACCCAAGACTACATCATGGGCCGCTTCGGCTGAACCGGCTGCTCATTCGGAGCGGATATCAATTTCGAGGATCACGAACATGTCGCCTTCGCATATCTACACTGCCTACGACGAAGAACTGAAATACCTGATGCGCCGCATCACCGAGATGGGCGGCCTCGCCGAGCAGATGGTGGGCGACAGCGTGCGGGCTCTGGTCAATTCCGACGCAGCCCTCGCTCAGAAAGTGATCTCGGACGACGTGATCATGGACGCTGCCGAACGCGAGATCGGCGACAAGGCGATCGTCACCATTGCTCGGCGCCAGCCGGTCGCCACCGACCTTCGCGAGATCATCGGTGCGCTGCGGATCGCCAACGATCTTGAGCGCGTCGGCGACCTCGGCAAGAGCAATGCCAAGCGCGTCATGGCCATTCAGGCCACGGGCGTTCCGCGCAAGCTCGCCCGCGGCATCGAACATCTGTGCGAACTGGCCCTTGTCCAGCTCAAGGAAGTGCTGGACGTCTACACCACTCGTTCGGCCGAAAAGGCCAAGTCGATCCGTGATCGCGACGAAGAGATCGACGCCATGTACACCTCGCTGTTCCGCGAGCTCCTGACCTACATGATGGAAGATCCGCGCAACATCACCAGCTGCACGCACCTGCTGTTCTGCGCCAAGAACATCGAGCGGATCGGCGACCATGCGACCAACATTGCGGAGACCATCTACTACATGACGACGGGTGCCCAGCCGGAAGGCGAGCGCCCGAAGGACGACCTGACCGCGAGCGTCGGCGCCGTCACGGAATGAAGTAAGAGGTATCCCCATGCTCCCCAAGATCGCCGTCGTCGAGGACGAAGAAGCCCTCAGCGTTCTGCTCCGCTACAATCTCGAAGCCGAAGGCTACGAGGTCGAGACCATTCTGCGCGGAGACGAGGCGGAGCTGAGGCTGCAGGAACGCGTTCCGGATTTGCTGATCCTCGACTGGATGCTGCCAGGCGTATCGGGCATCGAGCTTTGCCGGCGCCTGCGCATGCGCCCGGAGACGGAACGTCTGCCGATTATCATGCTGACGGCCCGTGGCGAGGAAAGCGAGAGGGTCCGGGGCCTGGCCACCGGGGCCGACGACTACGTCGTCAAGCCGTTCTCGACGCCCGAGCTGATGGCCCGCGTCAAGGCGATGCTGCGCCGCGCCCGTCCGGAAGTGCTCTCCAGCGTCCTGCGCTGCGGTGACATCGAGCTTGACCGGGAAACCCATCGCGTCCACCGCAAGAGCCGGGAAGTACGCCTGGGCCCGACCGAGTTCCGCCTGCTGGAATTCCTGATGGCGTCTCCGGGCCGCGTCTACTCGCGGTCGCAATTGCTTGACGGTGTTTGGGGGCACGACATCTATGTCGACGAGCTGACCGTCGATGTTCATGTTGGCCGACTGCGCAAGGCGCTCAACTTCTCCAACCTGCAGGATGTCATCCGCACCGTGCGCGGCGCGGGCTATTCAATGGAAGCCTGACGCTTCGCAAACATCGGCAGAAATAGAATACGGGCCACTCGGGCCCGTTTTTTTCATCCGGCTGCCAGCGGAGAAGGCGCAGCCGGGATTGTTTCAAGCCCATGAGGGCAGGCCGGCGAAACGCCGTCCCGCATCTCCTGAAACGAGCGCTCAGCGCGCGTTGGCGTTGGCAGCCTTGCGACGTTCGCCGACCGGCTGATAGGCCAGCTTGGCGTGGTAGCTGCAGTAGGGCGAGGTCTCTGCGGATTCGCAGCCGCAGAAATGGAAATCGTCCTTCATCGGATCGCCGATCGGCCACTTGCAGGTGCGTTCGGTGAGCTCGGTCAGCGCGAGCTTACGCGAGATCGGCAGAACGACGCTGCGGCTCGGGGAAACCGTGACTTCCTCGATACCGTCGATCTCGACCTCTTCGTTCAGCAGAGCGGCACCGGCAGCGCGGGCAACCGTGCGGGTCGCGGTGCGGGCCGGGAAATTGGCGACGCGCGGGGTTGCCGCTGCCGGGCGCTTGGCCGCACGGGTAGCGGTGGTGCTGCCGCCGGCCTTGGCACGGCCCGGAAGGTTCAGGCGATGCACCTTGCCGATCACGGCATTGCGGCTGACGCCGCCGAGCTGAGCTGCGATCTGGCTCGCGCTCAGGCCTTCCGACCATAACCGTTTTAGTTTCTCAACGCGCTCATCAGTCCAATTCATGCCGTTATCTCTCCGCCGCTCGCGATATGTGATGGCAGAATCGCTCACCGCTGCTTCGGAAAACTTCCGAAACAAACTCGCCTCGATACTGTCGGTGACTGGTTCCGCCGCATGCAGTTTCTTTATTGACCGTTAACCTAGTGCCGGGCTGACTCCGTGACAAGAGTCGGGCGAATCAACGAGAATCGATTTTGAAGTTTTCCCCAACTTGCTACCCCTCGTCGTCAGCGTCGGCGGGGGCAGTCAAAAGGTCACAGGTATCGTTGCCGGAAAGCCAAAAATGCAGGTGCGCCGCGGTGTTTCGTTGACAGGAACAGGCGAAATGTCGATAGTGCCCCCGCCGCCGCAAGGCGGCATTTTTGATTTTTCAAGGCCCCTTCGACCGGAAAATCAAAAGCCTTCGAAATCCCGTCAAGCCCTCCCGAAGGAGTGTTTTCATCATGGCCGACGCCTCCCCGCTTTATCAGACCTATATGCGCGCACCTCTGCGGTTCGAGCGAGGCGAGGGCGTGTGGCTGGTGACCGAGGACGGAGAGCGCTATCTCGACTTTGCGGCGGGCGTCGCGGTCAATTCGCTGGGTCACGCCCATCCGCATCTGATCGAGGCCCTGACGGCACAGGCCGGCAAGGTCTGGCACGTATCCAACCTCTATGACGTCCCGGGCCAGGAGACGCTCGCACGGCGGCTGACCGAAGCCACCTTCGCCGACCGGGTCTTCTTCACCAATTCCGGCGCCGAAGCGCTCGAATGCGCCATCAAGACCGCGCGCCGCTACCAGTTTGCGAAGGGCAATCCGGAACGCTTCCACATCATCACTTTCGAAGGCGCCTTCCACGGCCGCACGATTGCCACCATCGCAGCCGGCGGACAGGAAAAATATCTGGAAGGCTTCGGCCCCAAGGCTCCCGGTTTCGACCAGGTGCCCTTCGGCGATCTCGATGCCGTCAAGGCCGCGATCACCGATGAGACCGCCGCGATCCTCATCGAACCGGTGCAGGGCGAAGGCGGTCTGCGCAGCGCGTCGCACGAATTCCTGCGTGCGCTTCGACAGATCTGCGACGAGCACGGCCTGCTGCTGGTGCTCGACGAAGTGCAATGCGGTGTCGGCCGCACCGGCAAGTTTTTCGCGCATGAATGGGCCGGCATCACGCCGGACATCATGGCGGTCGCCAAGGGTATCGGCGGCGGCTTCCCTCTCGGCGCGTGCCTGGCCACCGAAGAGGCCGCCTCTGGCATGAAGGCCGGCACCCATGGCTCAACCTATGGCGGCAATCCGCTGGCCATGGCCGTCGGCAATGCCGTTCTCGACGTGGTTCTGGCCGACGGCTTCCTCGATCACGTGCGCGAGGTCGCCTTGACCTTCCGCCAAGGCCTCGCCTCCCTAAAGGACCGGTTCCCCGACATCATCGAGGAGATCCGCGGAGAGGGCCTGATGCTCGGCATCAAGGCCAAGGTCGCCAACACCGATCTGCTGATGGCGATGCGCGAGGAGCACGTGCTCGGTGTGCCAGCCGGCGACAATGTCGTGCGGCTGCTTCCGCCTCTCATCGTCACGGTCGAAGAGGCTCGCGAAGGGCTGAAGCGCATCGAACAGGCCGCCGAACATTTGCAGGCCAAGCTCGCAGCGGCGTCATCGAACAAGGACAGGTAAGCAAGACATGGCATCCCCGAAGCACTTTCTCGATCTCTCCGCCATGACGGCGCCCGACCTCCGGCTGATCCTGGAGGACGCCAAGACGCGCAAGCAGGCCACCAAGTCGGGCACGGCTGAAAAGCCGCTGGCCGGCAAGATGCTGGCGATGATCTTCGAGAAGCCGTCGACCCGCACGCGCGTTTCCTTCGACGTCGGCATGCGCCAACTCGGCGGCGAAACGCTGTTCCTGTCGGGGACCGAAATGCAGCTGGGCCGCGCCGAGACGATCGGCGACACCGCCAAGGTGCTTTCGCGTTATGTCGACGCGATCATGATCCGCACCACCGACCATACGCGCCTGCTGGAGATGGCGGAACACGCAACGGTGCCGGTGATCAACGCGCTCACCGACAGCACCCACCCTTGCCAGATCATGGCCGACATCATGACGTTCGAAGAGCATCGCGGTCCGATCAAGGGCAAGACCGTTGCCTGGACCGGCGACGGCAACAATGTCCTGCATTCGCTGGTCGAAGGTGCCGCGCGCTTCGGCTATCGCATGAACATGGCGGTGCCGCTGGGTTCGGAGCCGGACGACAAGTATCTCAACTGGGCGCGCAACAACGGCGGCGAAATCATGCTGTGCCATGAGGCCGAGCGTGCCGTTGCCGGCGCAGACGCCGTCGTGACCGATACCTGGGTGTCGATGAACCAGGAGCACAAGGCGCGCGGACACAATGTCTTTCAGCCGTTCCAGGTCAATTCCACCCTGATGAAGCAGGCCAATGTGGACGCATTGTTCATGCATTGCCTGCCTGCCCATCGCGGCGAGGAAGTGACGGACGACGTGATCGACGGCCCCCAGTCGGTCGTGTTCGACGAGGCGGAGAACCGGCTGCACGCCCAGAAGTCGATCCTCGCCTGGTGCCTCGGCGCGATCTGAGCGACACGAGGACCGGAGGTTCCGGCTGGCGCGACGTAGCCCATGGCGCGTCGCGCTTGACGTTTTGCCGGATGCCTCCCATCTGTGCATCAAAGATCGAGGCCCTTGCCTCAGGATGTTCGAGCGCCACGGCGCCAGGAGTACAATGATGATGAACAGATCTGCCGAACTCGGCGAATTCGATTTCGCCGGTGATGACCGGGTTGTGCCCTTTCAGGTGGAAGGGCTCGACGTGCGCGGTCGCGCCGTGCAGATCGGTCCCATGCTCAATGCCATTCTCGACCGCCACGCCTATCCCGAACCGGTCGCACGCCTGCTGGCCGAAGCCATCGTATTGACGGTCCTGATCGGCACCTCCTTGAAGTTCGAGGGCAAGTTCACGGTCCAGACCAAGAGCGACGGCCCAGTCGACCTGCTGGTGGCCGACTTCTCCTCCCCGGAGAACGTGCGCGCCTATGCCCGGTTCAGCGACGAACGTCTGGCCGAGGCGGTCGCCACGGGTCGCACGTCGCCGGAGCAACTGCTTGGCAACGGGGTGTTGGCGCTGACGATCGATCAGGGCAACTTCATGCAGCCCTATCAGGGCATCGTGCCGCTCGACGGCGCTTCGCTCGAGGATATTGCCGGCGTCTATTTCCGCCAGTCGGAGCAGATCCCCACCCGCGTGCGCCTCGGCGCCGCCGAATTCTTCGACCGCGACGAACAGGGGCGGCCGCGCCGGACCTGGCGTGCTGGTGGATTGATCGCGCAGTTCCTGCCGGAAGCGCCTGAGCGGATGCGCCATTCCGACCTCCACGGCGGTGACGGCGATGACGGGCAGCGCGCACATTCGGAGGACGATGCCTGGACCGAAGCCCGCATGCTGGTCGATACGATCGACGCCGACGAGCTGACCGATCCGCAGATCGGTGCTGAGCGGTTGCTGTTCCGGCTGTTCCACGAGCGCGGCGTCCGGGTCTACGAACCGCATGCCGTCTACGACCGCTGCAGTTGCTCACGCGAGAAGATCAAGGATGTCCTGTCCAGCTTTTCGCAGGATGAGATCGAAGCCAGCCTGACCGACGGCGCGGTCACCGTCACATGCGAATTCTGTTCGACCACCTATCGCTACCAGGCGATGGAAGTCTCGAACGCCTGAGCGGCGGCGATCCCGCAAACCTTGAGCGGCAGGGCCACGGCCCTGCCGTTTTCAATTGAGCACCCGCACCATGCCCGGCGCATCGAGCGAAAAGGCGGGAATGGCGACCTCGAAGACTTCGCCGTCGTCCGCTTGCATCTGGTAATAGCCGAACATCATGCCTGAGGGCGTGTCGAGCGGGCAACCGGAAGAATACTCGTAAGTGTCGCCCGGCCTCAGGCGTGGCTGCTCGCCGATCACGCCGGGACCGTGCACCTCATCCACCTGACCGTTCTGATCGGTAATGTGCCAGTAGCGGTGCATCAGTCGCACCGGAACGGGCGAATGATTGGCGATCACGATGCGATAGCCCCAGACATAGCGGCTGTCATCCGGATCGGATTGCTCCTCCAGATAATAGGGTTCGACACTGACCTCGATGTCGCGTGTCACGGCGCGATACATGCACGGGACCTTCTTCAAGCTTCGCTAAGCATAGTCTACAGCATGGCGCGCCAACGAAAAAAAACAAGCGCACAGGCCGTCCAAAGCGTCCACGGCCGCGCGCATTTCGTTGTTAAGCCTAACGGTGAAGGCCGAATCCCGATGTCCGGGCGGGAAAACCCACCCGGACTTTTATCGGCATCTGGCGGTTGGCCTCGCTCAGGCCGGCACGGCCGCCATGGCGCGGGCAAAATCCTCAAGCAGATCCTGCGTGTCCTCGATGCCGCAGGACAGGCGAACCGTTCCTCCAGACATGCCGAGCTCGGCGCGGGCTTCATCGGTCAGGTTCTTGTGCGTCGTCGTGGCGGGATGGGTGATCAGGCTCTTGGCGTCGCCGAGATTGTTGGAAATCTTCACGATCTCCAGGGCGTTCTGCAGCTTGAAGGCCGCGTCCTTGCCCCCCTTCAGTTCGAAGGCAACGAGCGTCGAGCCGCCCGTCATCTGCTTGGCGATGATGTCGGCCTGCGGATGGTCGGCACGGCCGGGATAGATCACCCGGGCAACCTGCGGCTGCTCGGCCAGGAAGTCGGCGATCGCGGCGGCATTGGCCGTCTGCTGCTTGACCCGCAGCGGCAGCGTCTCGACGCCCTTCAGCAGCGTCCAGGCATTGAACGGCGACATGGCCGGCCCGGTGTGGCGGAAATAGTCCTGCAGGTTTTCGGCAATCCAGTCCTTCGACGACAGAACGACGCCGCCGAGGCAGCGGCCCTGTCCGTCGATATGCTTGGTTGCCGAATAGACAACGACATGAGCGCCGAGTTCGAGCGGCTTCTGGAAGAGCGGCGTGGCGAAGACATTGTCGACGATCAGCGTCGCGCCGACCTGATCGGCGAGCTTGGCCACGCCGGCGATGTCGACGACTTCGAGCGTCGGATTGGTCGGGCTTTCGAGGAACATCACCTTGGTGCTCGGGCGGATCGCCGCTTCCCAGTTCTTCAGATCGCGACCGTCCACCAGCGTGCATTCGACACCGTAACGCGGCGCCAGCGTCTCGACGACATAGCGGCAGGAACCGAAGAGGGCGCGAGCGGCGACGATATGGTCGCCGGCCTTGACCTGGCAGAGCACCGCCGCAGCGACGGCGGCCATGCCGGAGGCCATGGCGCGGGCATCCTCTGCACCTTCGAGCAGACACATGCGTCGTTCGAACATGTCATTGGTCGGGCTGCCATAGCGAGCATAGATGTAGCCGTCCGTCTCGCCCTTGAAGCGCGCTTCCGCCGCCTCCGAGCTTTCGTAAACGAAGCCCTGCGTCAGGTAGATCGCTTCCGACGTCTCGCCATAGGGCGAGCGAAGAGTTCCGCCATGAACCAGCCGGGTTGCCGGACGCCAATTCTTGCTCATGCCTTTCAGCCTTTCGAATACAAAAAAACCGGTCGCGAAATCGGACCGGTTTCTAGCACCCGGTCATTTTAGCCATTTGTTTAACGTGGCTGCAAGCCGACCGGCCAAATCACCACGGGATAAGCCTGCCATACGCCCATCACGGGCTTGCGTCAATTCCTCGACTTTGGTTTTGTCGGGCCCAAATAGGAAGAAACACGATGATCAGGACCACGGGCATTCTCTCGGACAGTGCCATCGGCACGCTCTTCGGCCAGGGCCGACTGATGAGCGAGATGATGCTCGACCATGACCAGATCCAGCCGGCGAGCCTGGATCTGCGCCTCGGCGCCAAGGCGCTTCGCGTGCGCGCAAGCTTCATGCCCGGCCGAGCGCATACGGTGGCCGACAAGCTCGAGCGGTTGACGCTGCACGAGATCGACCTCGAGAACGGCGCCGTGCTGGAGACCGGCTGCGTCTACATCGTCCCTCTCATGGAAAGCCTCGACCTTCCGGCCGAGATGTCGGCTTCGGCCAATCCGAAAAGCTCGACCGGGCGGCTGGACATCTTCACCCGCGTCATGGTCGACCATGCGCAGGAATTCGACAAAATCCCGGCCGGTTACCAGGGCCCGCTCTACCTGGAGATTTCGCCGCGGACTTTCCCGATCATCGTGCGGCGCGGCTCGCGCCTGTCCCAGATCCGCTTCCGCGTAGGCCAGGCTCTGCTTGGCGAGCGCGAGCTTCTCGACCTGCATGCGGCGGAAACCCTGGTGGCAAGCGAGGCCCCGAACGTCTCCGGCGGCGGCATTGCGCTCTCGATCGACCTCAAGGGTACGGGAGCCGACGGCCTGATCGGTTATCGCGGCAAACACCACACCTCGGTGATTGACGTCGACAAGAAAGCAGCGCACGACATTCTCGATTTCTGGGAGCCGCTCTACAGCCGCGGCGGCAACGAGCTCATTCTCGATCCCGACGAGTTCTACATCCTCGTATCCAACGAGGCGGTACACGTCCCTCCCCTCTACGCGGCCGAGATGACGCCCTACGATCCCTTGGTCGGCGAGTTTCGTGTCCATTATGCGGGATTCTTCGATCCCGGATTCGGCCATGCGGCGGCCGGCGGAACCGGTAGCCGTGCCGTGCTGGAAGTGCGCAGCCACGAGGTCCCGTTCATCCTAGAGCATGGTCAGGTGATCGGCCGGCTTGTCTACGAACACATGCAGGCGCGGCCGCAGGGGCTTTATGGCAGCGGCCTCGGCTCGAACTATCAGGCCCAGGGCCTCAAGCTTTCAAAGCACTTCCGCCTCGGCTGACCCTCGCTCGCGCCGCACGCGCGCCAACTCCTGTCGCAGGTCTCGGAGCTCCTCAAGGATCCGCCTCTGCTCCTCCAGGATCAGGTCCTGGCTGACCTGTGTCGGCATCTCGTGCTCGGACTGCATGGACGAGACGATGATGCCGATGAAAAGGTTGAGCACCGTGAACGACGTCGCGACGATGAACGGGATGAAGAAGACCCAGGCGAGTGGATGCACCGCCATGATCGGCCGCACCACCTCCCCGGTCCACCCCTCAAGCGTCATCACCTGAAAAAGCGTGAAGGCGGATGTGGCGATCGTCCCGAACAGTTCGGGGAAATCGGCGGCAAAGAGCTTCGTCGCCGCCACCGAGGAGACGTAAAAAACGAGGCTTAAAAGCAGGAAGATCGACCCCATGCCAGGCAGGGCGGAAAAGAGCCCGCCGACGACGCGCCGCATAGACGGCACCGCCGAAATCAGCCGGAACAGGCGGATGACGCGCAGCGCCCGCAGGATCGATATGCTCTCCGTGCTCGGCACGATCGATATCGCAATGACGACGAGGTCGAAGACACGCCACGGCTCGCGGAAGAAAGCGCGGCGATAGACGAGGAGCTTGGCAACAAGTTCGAGGATGAAGATGCCGAGCAGAACGTGATCCGCCACATGCAGCGCCAGACCGAAATGGCGCATGATCGCCGGCGACGTCTCGAGGCCCAGAGTGACCGCATTGGCAAGAATCAGCAAAGTGATGACAGTTTCGAACCGCTTGGATTCGATCAATGTTCGCAAGGCATGCATGATGAAGAACCGGAATGACAATGACTGAAATATGCGGCCATTGTCGGAGGCGGAGGTTAACATCTTCCTTGCCCGGCACCGCCATTCACCCTTGACACAGCGCCGCATCTGTTGGAACTGTTCCGGCCAACGCGGGTGTAGCTCAATGGTAGAGCAGCAGCTTCCCAAGCTGAATACGAGGGTTCGATTCCCTTCACCCGCTCCAGTCTCCTCCTCGAAATCCTCAGACCTCGCAACGGCACTCCTTGAGTGCGGCCGCAGCCACGCCACGGCGGGCCGGAGCGTGCCGGCCAGCGCGAAACCTGAAGGACAGGAGGGACGACGCGTTAGTCGCCGCGCCCCACACTTTCGTAGACGAAGCCGTGCCCGCGCACGTCCGCCGGCGTGTAGATGTTGCGCAGATCGATCAGCACCGGCTGTTTCATCCGCGCCTTCAGCCGCGGCAGATCGAGCGAACGGAACTGTTTCCACTCGGTGATGATGACCAGTGCATCGGCGCCTTCGGCGACCGCATCCACGTCCTGCTCGTAGGAGAGCTCGGGCATGGCCTGGCGCGCGGCGGGCATGCCTTCCGGATCGAAGGCCTTGAGGATGGCCCCCTTGTCGAGAAGGGCCTGCACGATCGACAGGGCCGGCGATTCGCGGATGTCGTCGGTGTCCGGCTTGAAGGTCAGACCGAGGATGCCGATCGTCTTGCCGCGCAGTTCGCCGCCAAGCGCACGCTCGACCTTGCGCGCCATGGCGCGTTTGCGGGTCTCGTTGATGCCGACGATCGTCTCGATCAGGCGGATCGGCGCATTGTGGTCCTGCGCCGTCTTGACCAGCGCCAACGTGTCCTTCGGGAAGCACGAGCCGCCATAGCCCGGGCCGGCATTGAGGAACTTGAGGCCGATGCGGCTGTCGAGACCCATCCCGCGCGACACGTCCTGGACATTGGCACCGACCTGCTCGCACAGATCGGCGATCTCGTTGACATAAGCGAGCTTCAGCGCCAGGAAGGCGTTGGCCGCGTATTTGGTGAGTTCCGCGGTGCGGCGCGAGGTGAAGAGTACCGGATGCCGGACCGGATCGAGCGCCCCGTAGACGTCCGCCATTATGGTTCGCGCCCGGTCGTCATTCATGCCGACCACGACGCGATCCGGCGCCATGAAGTCGTCGATGGCTGCACCCTCGCGCAGGAATTCCGGATTGGAGACAACGGCCACGTCCGCATCTGGATTGGCCTCGCGAATGATGCGTTCCAGCTGATCGCCGGTTCCGACCGGTACGGTGGACTTGGTCACGATCACCGTGAAGCCGCGAACCGCGGCTGCCACTTCGCGGGCGGCGGCGAAGACATAGGTGAGGTCGGCGTGACCGTCGCTCTTGCGCGACGGCGTACCGACGGCCAGAAAGACGACGTCCGCCGCCGCCACCGGCGCCTCGATCTCCGTCGTGAAGTGCAGACGGCCGGCGGCGACATTCTTCTGGATCAGTTCGGACAGACCGGGCTCGAAGATCGGCACCTCGCCGCGATTGAGTTGCGCGATCTTGTCGACCGCCTTGTCGATGCAGGTCACATCGTGACCAAAATCCGACAAGCAAACGCCGGACACCAGACCGACATACCCTGTTCCAATGATTGCAATGCGCACGCCCGAACTCCACTTGGCAAGATCAACCGACAGCGCCGGCTCTCAGCCGAGCCGAAATCCGGGACGAGGCCGAGAGTTGACGAAAAACAATAAGATACGAATCGAGAGCCTCGAACGAGGTGTCTGATCGGCAAACCCTTATCGCATGGCACAGGTAAAACCAAGCTTATCCGCCGGTCGGGCGGACGGCAAAAACCCCGCCGAGGCGGGGTTTCCGGGGCCAAAACCTGACCGGTCAGATCCAGTAGGGCGGCACGCCGTAGAAGTCGTAGACCGAGCGACCGTTGTCGCGATACCAGTCGCGGTCGTCGTCGGAGAAGCGGGGCGCACGCTCGATCTGCTCACGGGTCAGATCGATGCGGTAACCGTCCACGGATTCGTCATAAGTCAGCTTCTCCCACGGAAGCGGATAGTAATCGTCCCCGATCCCGAGGAAGCCGCCGAAGCTCAACACCGCATAGGCCACTCGCCCGCCGCGTTTCTCCAGAATGATGCGCTTGATCGAGCCGATCCGCTCGCCATCAACACCGAAGACGGCGGTGCCGTCCACCTTGTCGCTGGCGATCAGGGACGCGGTATCCTTCACATAAGGGTCTCGATCTGTCGCTTGGGTATTGTGATGCATGGTGCACCTCCTTCTTGGGTGTGGCGATGGAAGCGAAACGGCTGCGGGCCGCGGAAAGTTCCGTGCGCATCCGTGTACGGCTTCGACGCCACCAAACCGCGGTTGAAAAGGGCATGACGCGGCGCGGGAGCGATGCGGCAGTGGATTATTGACGCTTACGTCAAGGTTATATAGAGCTAGGGACTTGAACCGGACTGCCAAACGCATAAGCTCGCTGAAGCATCTGGGAGGATCGCAGGTCTGCCGCATGCGACAGACGTGGCACAAAAGACGTTGGGAGGGGTATACATGACGGACGCAACGAGCCGCCTGAGTGGCCGGGCAGCGGAGAAGATTTGGCTGAACTCCTATCCGCCCGCCGTGGCTGCGGAGATTGCGCCGTTTGCCCATTCCTCGCTCGGCAGTCTTTTCGAAAGCAGCTGCGCAACCTATGGCGATCGGCTCGCGTTCTCCAGCATGGGTCGGGGAATGACGTTCCGCGAACTGGAAGCCCAGTCGCGCAAGGTCGGTGCCTGGCTGCAGGCCAAGGGGTTGGTCAAGGGCGACCGTGTCGCCGTGATGACCCCGAACATTCTGCAGAACCCGGTCGCGGTCTACGGCATCCTCCGGGCCGGCTTTACCGTCGTTAACGTCAATCCGCTCTACACGCCGCGCGAGTTGCAGCATCAGCTGGTGGATGCCAGAGCCAAGGCGATCATCGTTCTTGAGAACTTTGCCGGAACAGTCCAGCAGGTGCTGCCCAACACGCCGGTGAAGCACGTCATCGTCGCAACCATGGGCGACATGCTCGGCCTCAAGGGCCACATCGTCAACTTCGTCGTGCGCAAGGTGAAGAAGCTCGTTCCGGCCTGGTCGATCCCTGGCCACACCAGTTTCAAGAAAGTCCTTGCCGAAGGCGCGCGGCAGGCGCTGAAGCCGGTCGACGTCACGGCATCGGACATTGCCTTCCTGCAATACACCGGCGGCACCACCGGGGTTTCCAAGGGCGCCACGCTCACCCATGCCAATCTTCTGGCCAACAAGCAGCAGATCGCCATGTGGCTGGAGGCGGCCTTCGAACTCAAGGGCCGACCGGAGGTCATGACCTTCATCTGCGCCCTGCCGCTCTATCACATCTTCGCGCTCACCGTGAATTCGCTGATGGGTATCGCCACCGGCAGCCATAACGTGCTGATCGCCAATCCGCGCGACATCCCGGCCTTCGTGAAGGAACTGCAGAACCACAAGGCACACATTTTCCCGGGCCTCAACACGCTGTTCAACGCGCTGATGAACAATCCCGACTTCAAGAACCTCGACTTCTCGTCGCTTCTCCTGGTGCTCGGCGGCGGCATGGCGGTGCAGCGGCCGGTCGCGGAACGCTGGTACCAGATGACCGGCTGCCCGATCACCGAAGGCTACGGCCTGTCGGAAACCTCGCCGGTCGCGACCGTCAACCGTCTCGACAGCACGGAATTCAGCGGCATGATCGGTCTGCCGCTGCCCTCGACCGATATCGAAATCCGCGACGAGGACGGCGCAACGCTGCCGATCGGCGAAGTCGGCGAGATCTGCATTCGCGGCCCGCAGGTCATGGCCGGCTATTGGCAGCGCCCAGAGGAAACCGCCAAGGTGATGACCCCGGACGGCTTCTTCCGCTCGGGCGACATGGGCATGATGAACGAGGCTGGCTACGTCAAGATCGTCGACCGCAAGAAGGATATGATCCTGGTCTCCGGCTTCAATGTCTATCCGAACGAAATCGAGGAAGTGGCAGCGATGCATCCGGGCGTTCTCGAATGCGCCGCGATCGGCGTTCCGGACGCGCACTCGGGCGAGGCGGTGAAGATCTTCGTCGTCAAGAAGGACCCGGCGCTGACCGAAGCAGACCTCAAGGCCCATTGCGCCGCCAATCTCACCAACTACAAGCGCCCGCGCTACATCGAATTCCGCACCGAGCTGCCAAAGTCGAATGTCGGCAAGATCCTCAGGCGCGAACTGCGCGACAGCGAGCCGGCGAAGTAGGAACGCCACTAAGACGTGTATTTTTGCCACCCGGATCCTCCGAGAGGGTCCGGGTGTTTTCGTGTGCTTGATCGCCGGGACGGGCCAGAATAGGGTCGCCTGCATCTGCGACAAATCAGGGACATCAAGATGCAGGCCATCATCGACAAGCTGACGACCACCGCCGCGGCCACGCGAGCCGAGGATCTGCGCGCCGCCTTTGCCGCTGATCCCCAGCGCTTCTCCCGCTTCAGCGCATCCAGCGACGACCTGCTCATAGATTATTCCAAATGCGCGGTGAACGACGAGATCATGACCCTACTCGAGACGCTGTGCGCCACCGGCGGGGTCGCGGAGAAACGCGACGCCATGTTCTCCGGCGAGCCGATCAATTTCACCGAGGGGCGCGCGGTGCTGCACACCGCCCTGCGCAACCGCTCGAACAAACCGGTCCTGGTTGACGGCCGCGATGTCATGCCGGACGTCAACGCCGTGCTTGCAGCCATGGGACGGTTTGCCGCGGGTATCCGCTCCGGTGCTCTGACCGGGGCGACCGGCAAGGCGATCACCGATGTGGTCAATATCGGTATCGGCGGCTCCGATCTCGGCCCCGTCATGGCGACGCTGGCGCTTGCGCCCTTCCATGACGGCCCGCGCCTCCACTTCGTCTCGAATGTCGACGGCGCCCATATCGGCGACACGCTGAAGACTCTTTCGGCCGAAACGACGCTGTTCATCATCGCATCCAAGACCTTCACAACCATCGAGACGATGACCAATGCTCAAACGGCCCGCCGGTTCGTCGCAGAGGCGCTGGGGGAAGCCGCCGTCGGCAGGCATTTCGCGGCCGTATCAACGGCACTCGACAAGGTCGCCGCCTTCGGTATCGATCCTGAGCGGGTCTTCGGTTTCTGGGACTGGGTCGGCGGACGTTACTCCATCTGGTCGGCAATCGGCCTGCCGCTGATGATCGCGATCGGCGAAGAGGATTTCGGCCGCTTTCTCGACGGTGGCCACGCCATGGACCAGCATTTCCGCACCGCGCCGTTTCGGCAGAACCTGCCAATGCTGCTCGGCGCGATCGGCGTCTATCACCGCAATGTCCTTGGCTACCAGACCCGCGCCATCCTGCCCTATGATCAGCGCCTGGCGCGCTTTCCTGCCTATCTGCAGCAGCTTGACATGGAATCGAACGGCAAGAGCGTGACCATCAATGGCAAGCCGGTCCAGGGCGCCTCTGGTCCGGTCGTCTGGGGTGAGCCCGGCACCAATGGCCAGCACGCTTTCTACCAGCTGATCCACCAGGGCACGAGCGTGATTCCGGCCGAGTTCCTGATCGCCGCACGCGGCTTCGAGCCCGACCTGCGCCACCAGCACGAACTGCTGATCGCCAATTGCCTTGCCCAGTCGGAAGCGCTGATGAGGGGACGGACGCTGGCAGAGGCGAGGGCGCAGCTGACGACCAAGGGCATGGACGAGGCCCAGGCTGACCTGATCGCCCCGCATCGGGTTTTCTCCGGCAACCGCCCGTCGATCACATTCGTTTACGAGCAGCTGACGCCGTTCACGCTCGGTCGGCTGATCGCGCTTTACGAGCACCGCGTGTTTGTCGAGGGCGTGCTGTTCCGCATCAACTCCTTCGACCAGTGGGGCGTGGAGCTCGGCAAGGAACTGGCAACCGGCCTGCTGCCGGTCGTGCAGGGCAAGGTCGCAGCCACCGGCCATGACAGCTCGACCGCCGGGCTGATCGGGGCACTCCTTTCCAAGGCGCAGTGAATGCCGATGATGGCGGAAGCCGCACAAGGCGGCCTCCGCTTGCCGATCACTGGGCGGCGTAAGCGCCGTCCACCAGATGATAGCTGCCGGTAATGAAGGAGGCCCGGTCGGACAGCAGGAACAAGGTCAACGCCGCCACTTCCTGCGGTGTGCCCAGACGCCCGATCGGATGCAGGGCGGCGATCCCGGCCAGCGCCTCCTCGCCCAGCCCTTCCTCGACCATCGGCGTGCGGATGAAGCCCGGGGCGACGGCATTCACGCGGATACCCTTGGCCGAATACTCGATCGCCGCGGTCTTCGTCATGCCGACGAGGGCGTGCTTGCTGGCGACATAGGCCGAGGCGGTGGCAAAACCGTTCGTGCCCAGAATGGACGACATATTGACGATCGACCCGCCGCCGCTCTCCAGCATGGCCGCCAGCTCATACTTCATGCAGTAGAATACGCCGTTGAGGTTGACGTCGAGGACCATTCGCCATTCGTCGATTTCGTAATCGCCGATAGGCTTCAGCGGCCCGCCGATACCGGCATTGTTGACGGCGCCTTGAAGACCGCCGAAGGTCTTCACTGCAAAGTCCACCATTTCCTTGACCGCCGCCGCATCGCCAACATCGAGCGCAAAGGCCGCAGCCTTGCCGCCGTCCGCAAGGATCTGTTCGACCACGGCGTCGGCGTGCTCCTTGTCGAGATCCGCTACGACTGTGTTGGCACCGCGTGCACTGAGCTCCACGGCACATGCCTTCCCGATCCCCGATCCGGCGCCGGTAACGATCACGGTCTTTCCTGCAAAATCCTTGGTCATCAAACGATCCTCCGCGCGAAAAGAAAAAATCGTCCGAGCGACCGGCCCGGACGATGATGACGCTAACACTGCGAAGCGGGTGCGCAATTGCGCTTGATCAAGTTGGTCGCGGGCCCGTCGCTCAGAAGCCGATCTCGGCGGCGTAAGGCGGATTGGCGCCGGCACGCGATACGGTGACGGCGGCGGCCCGCGCACCAAGCTCCAGCGCCGCGCGCACGGCCGCTTCATCGAGCTTGGCAACCTTCTTCTTGGTGAGGAGCTCCTGGCGCTTCAGCGAGGCGAGAATCCCGGCATCGAAGGTGTCGCCGGCGCCGACGGTATCAATGACATCCACACGCTGGCTCGGGACCGTCACCTTGAAGCGATCGGTGTAACCGCTCGCACCTTCGGCGCCGCGCGTGACCACGACCAGGCGGGCACCCCTGGCGATCCAATGGCGGGCCAACGCCTCCTCGTCGCCATCGAGGCCGAACCAGGCCAGATCTTCGTCAGAGAACTTGAGAATGTCCGACATCGCCGCCATGCGTTCGATGCGGGCCTGATGGGCCGCCTTGTCCTTGATGAAGCCCGGACGGATGTTCGGGTCGAGCGAGATGACACGGGTTTGATGCTCGCGGGCCATCAAGGCCTCGTAGGTTGCGCCGCACGGCTCCGGGATCAGGCTGATCGCGCCGAAATGCAGAGCCTCGCAATCGGAATTGAGCGTCGGCAGGTCGGCTTCGGAGATCATCCGGCCGGCCGTGTTCTCGTCGTAGAAGGCATAGCTGGCATGGCCGTTGACCAGCTTGACGAAGGCGATCGTCGTCGGCCGAGAGGACACCGCGCAGGTCGAATAATCGACGCCGCTGGAAGCCAGCGTGTCGCGCAAGATGTCGCCCATCATGTCGTCGGAGAGGCCGGTGAAGAAGCTGGTCGGGATCCCAAGCCGACCGAGCGCAATCGCCGTGTTGAAGATCGCGCCACCGGCATAAGGGGCGAAGGCACGTTCGCCAAGGGTGGTTTCCCGCGGCAGCATGTCGATCAACGCTTCCCCGCAACACAAGATCATCCGGCGTCCCTCCCGATCGCAGTCAATGTCGAATGGATTTCAATCGATTTAATCCATTCGATGACAAAAGGCCAGCCCTGCTCAGCCGAGAGAGGAAACGCCACCATTGCGGCCGGACCAGGCGAGCGGCGCATCGAGGAAGGCCTCAACCTCGGACAACGTCTTGTCGTTGAACAGCTTTTGCTCCCGGGCGACGGCGAGAACGTTGCGCCAGGTCGCAATGTGGTGGAGGGCGACGTTGCCGTTGGTGAAGCGCTCTTCCGCTTCGGGGAAAATGTCGTAGTAGAACAGCGCCACGCCGTGCTCGACGACGCCGCCGGCCGCACGGATCGCATCGATGAACTTGAACATGCTGCCGCCGGCGGTCGTCAGGTCCTCGATCACCAGCACGCGCGCGCCTTCCGGCATATGGCCTTCGATCTGGGCATTGCGGCCGTGGCCTTTGGGGGCCTTGCGGACATAGATCATCGGCAGGCCGAGGCGCTCGGCGAGAAAGGCGGCGAAGGGAATGCCGGCCGTCTCACCGCCGGCCACGACGTCGAACTGCTCGAAGCCGGCATTCCGCATCACGGTGGCGGCAGCGAAATCCATGATTGCCGAGCGAATGCGCGGATAGGAAATCAGCTTGCGGCAGTCGATATAGACGGGGCTCGCCATGCCGGAGGACAGCTTGTAGGGCTTGTCGGCGGAAAAGTGCACAGCCTTGATCTCCCACAGCATCTTGGCCATCAGCTCGGCCATCACGGCCGGTTCGGGGAATGTCGTGGTGATCATGGCGGATCCTCGTGTTCGCGTTGCCCTCGGGTCGATCGCTTGCGGCCTTGGACCATGGGATGGATGCGAGCAAGCTCTCGGCATGCGGCTTAGCAGCAAGGCAGATTGGTTTCCAGAGACCCCGTCACGAAAAGCCGGCGATATTGCGGTCGGTTTGCCTGCCTCCAATGCAGCAACGCCGCCCCCTCTTCGTTCGAGGTGAGCATTGAGCGTCTGTCATGCTCACCTTACGGCGATTTAATCCGCCGTCCATCAAATAGATATGAAATTCAATATATAAATATCCTCAACAGGCAGGAGGAAGGCTCACCCCGAGGGGCAACCTCCCCGACGACAGACGGAAGAGGATTTCGACAGTTCAATGCTTCGACATACGGCCACCGCTACACGACCGGCGTGACACCTCTGACGCCCTTCGCGACATGATCGCCGGCCAGGCGGTACCCTCACCGATGACGGCTCAACCAGTTCCCGCACACAGACGTGCTTTCAGAAGGAGACGAAAATGCGCAAGACCACCCTTTCGATCATCAGCGCCGGCCTGATGACCACCGCTATCTTCGGCACCACCGCCATGGCCGCCACCCCCCTCACGCCGGATGCGCGCGCCGCCATCGCCGCCGCGCTCGAGGACGAGCACAAGGCGGAAGCCTTCTATGCCGCTGTCATGGAAAAGTTCGGCGATGTCCGGCCGTTCAGCAACATCATTCGTGCCGAACAGACGCATGCCTCGGAGCTCAATGCGATCCTGGTGCGTTACGGAGAAGAGCAGCAGACCAGCAATCCCCATCTCGGCTCCGCCGAGATTGCCAAGCTGGTTCCGGAAACCCTGGCGGAAGCCTGCAAGATGGGCGTCGACGCGGAAATCGCCAATCGGGACCTCTACGACAAGCAGCTGATGCCCGCCGTCAAGGACTATGCCGACGTACAGGCTGTCTTCACCGCCCTGCGGGATGCCTCGGAAAACAAGCACCTCCCGGCCTTTGAGCGCTGTGGCGCTGGCGGCCAAGGCCAAGGCATGGGGCAGGGAATGGGCCACGGAATGGGGATGGGACATGGCCAAGGTATGGGCCAGGGTATGGGTATGGGTATGGGAGGCAACACCCAGCCCTGACATCCGAACACGCCTAAGAGATAGACCGGCGGTTTCCGCCGGTCTATCTGCGTCCGACGATCACGCGGCCGGCTGCGGACCGAAGCGATTGTCACCCGGCTGGCTCGGCTGGACGTTGAAATAGATCAGCACGATCCAACCGATCACAGGCACGATCGCGAGCAGCAGCCACCATCCGGAACGATCAATGTCGTGCAGACGGCGGGCGCCGACGGCGAGTTGCGGCAAGAGCAGCGCGAGCATGGCAATCGTGTTAAGCACCTGCCCGTTGAAGAGAACACCATCGAGAATGCCGGTGACGATGTTGACGATGAAGACGAACAACATGAACCACCAGAATTCCGGACGTGCCGCCCGGCCGGTGAAGGTCGCGTATTTTGACAAAACGGTCTGAACTGCTTCCTGAAAACCCATCGGCTTACCCCCTCGATTGAACGCGAGAAGCGCTGAGCACTAAGCTATGCGCAGGAGTGCGACAACTCAACGGGCAAATTGGGCGCAAAAATGGTCGCTTCCGCCAGGGGGAAGCGACCCGCAAGCCTTACGCGACGTCCCAGTAGAGCGGGAACATAGGATCGAACACCGTGACCGGACCAGCCCCTGTCTCGATCTTCGAGGGGAAGGCGACCGGTTCATCCCGTCGCACCAGCGTGATCGTCTCCTCGTTTGCGGTCAGGCCGTACCAGGCCGGACCGTTGAGCGAGGAGAAGGCCTCGAGCCTGTCGAGCGCGCCTTCCTGTTCGAATACATGGGCCAGGCAGCTCATGGTGTTGATCGAGGTATAAATGCCGGCGCAGCCGCAGGCGCATTCCTTCAGAGGATCGACATGCGGTGCAGAATCGGTACCGAGGAAGAAGCGGCGATCGCCGGAGGTGGCCGCAGCCCTCAGCGCCAGGCGATGGCTCTCGCGCTTGGCGACAGGCAGGCAGTAATAATGCGGCTTGATGCCGCCGACCAGGATGGCATTACGGTTGATGATGAGGTGATGCGTGGTGATCGATCCGGCAATATTACGGTCGCTGGAGCGGATATAGTCGATACCGTCCGAGGTCGTGACATGCTCCATCGTGACCTTGAGTTCCGGCAGGCGCCGGAGCAGCGGATCGAGCACGGTATCGATGAAGACCTTTTCGCGGTCGAAAATGTCGACCTCCGGCGTGGTCACCTCACCGTGTACGCAAAGCGGCAGGCCAATTTTAGCCATGCGCTCCAGAACCGGCATGGCCTTCTCCATGTCGCGCACACCGCCATGCGAATTGGTGGTGGCGCCGGCCGGATAGAGTTTGACCGCGGTGATGAGACCGCTCTTCTTGCCCTCTTCCACGTCGTCCGGGCTGGTCTCTTCCGTGAGATAAAGCGTCATCAGCGGTTCGAACCGGTCACCCTTCGGCACGGCCGCCATGATGCGCTCGCGATAGGCGCGCGCATCCTTCGTGGTGACGACCGGCGGCACCAGGTTGGGCATGATGATAGCGCGGGCGAAGTGCCGGCTGGTGTCACCGATTACGCCTTCAAGCATGGCGCCGTCGCGCAAATGCAGATGCCAGTCATCGGGACGGCGAAGGGTGATCGAGCGCATGACAAAATCTCCGGGCTTTCTCTCTGGCCCCGCAGATAGCATGTTCGCGATGCCCGTCAAACCTGCCTTTAGGCGACCTTGTCAGAGAGCGCCGCAAGTGTGCGTTCGGCCTCTTCCAGCTGCTCGCGCCGATCATTATCCATGATCTGCTTGATCTTCGGCAGGGCGCGCTCGAACGCGGCAACGCAGTCGGGATCGAACTGCGTTCCGGAGCGGCCGAGAATGTGCTCGACGGTCTTCTCGAAGCTCCAGGCCGGCTTGTAGGGACGCTCGGTCGTCAGCGCATCGAAATTGTCGGCAATGCAGACCACACGGCCGGAGATCGGAATGGCATCCCCCGCCAGACGGTTGGGGTAGCCCTGGCCATCCCAGCGTTCGTGATGGCTGGCGGCGATCTCGGAGGCCAATTGAAGCAGGGACGAGTGCGAGCGGGCGAGAATGTCGCTGCCGATCTGGGCATGCGCCTGCATCTGGCGGTACTCGGCCTCGGTCAGACGCCCCTGTTTCAAAAGCACGGTATCCGGCATGGCCACCTTGCCGATGTCGTGCATGGGGGCCGCCAGACGAATGTCGTTGCAGAGCTGCTCCGGCAAACCGAGTTCGAGGGCGATCGCTTCGGAATAGGCCGCCACACGCAACGTATGACGCGAGGTTTCGGGGTCCTTGTAGCCGGCGGCGAGCGTCAGGCGATGGATGATCTCCTGCTCCCGCTGGCGAAGCTCGATGACGGCGCGGTCGACCTCCCGGCGCAGCCATTCGGCCTGGTCGGCCAGCTGGCGACGCGCGCGCGCGAGCGAGACAATGTTCTGGACCCGTGCCTGGAACTCGACCGGATTGATCGGTTTGGTCAGGAAATCGATGGCACCGGCATTGAGAGCGGCCATGCGCGTCGTCATGTCCTTGTCGGCGGTGACGAAGATGACGGGAACCTGGGCATATTTCTCGAAGCGGACGATTTCGGTGAACAGCTCGACCCCGTTATAGACCGGCATCTGATAGTCGATGATGGCGATGTCGAAATCGAGGTCCGGAAGCGCAGAAAGAACTTCATCGGGGCTCGAGAAGGCCAGGGCTTCGCAGCTGTCCAGCTTGGCAACGAGCTTGGTCAGAAGCTTCAGGTTGGTGTTGTTGTCATCCACCAGCAGAATTCGCATAGACGCCTCCTTCGCTCTCAAGCGACCAGTTTGAATTTCAGGGTTTCGATTTCGCCGCTCAGCTTGTCGACATCGGCAGGCGATGGACGATTGCTGCGCAGCGCATGGGCAAAGTCGGCAATGTCGTTCAATCCGACATTGACGGCAGCTCCCTTGATCGTGTGCAGCACGCGATCAATCTTCTCGGGATCGTGATTGGCGAGCGCCACATGCAGATCCTTGATCAGGCCATTCGCATCGGTGAAGAAGGACTCCACCAGTTCGCGAAAAACGTCTTCGCCCAGCGCATCGACCAGTTCGGACTGGCGGGCCTCGTCCAGTCCCTCGATTGCAAAGGGATTGAGATCGACATTGTCGATGATGATCGGTTCAGGCAGGCCGATGTTCTCGGGCATGGTCTTGCCCTCGACAGGGCCGGTCGAGATCGACTGGATCACGCTGCGCAGCCTTTCAATGGTTACCGGTTTCGATTCAAAGCCGGCCATGCCAGCCTCGATGCAGCGCCGCCGATCGTCGTCGGAGGCATTGGCCGTCATCGCGATGATCGGCGTTGCGGCGCAATGACCGCCCTCGGCGATGATGCGGCGGGTTGCCTCGATGCCGTCCATCACCGGCATCTGCATATCCATGAGGATGACATCGAAGTCCTGTTCCTTGGCAATGGACACGGCCTCGGCCCCATCGCCGGCCACCACGACCTCCTGTCCCAGCCGGTCGAGGAAACGCATCGCCACCAGCTGGTTGACGCGATTGTCCTCGACGAGAAGGATGCGCAGCCGCGGCAGCGGCGCGCGGTCCTGGCCTGTCGCGTGGCGCCGGACCTCGTCCTTGCCGACGGCGACGACGGCAAGCTCGAACCAGAAAATGCTGCCGACGCCAACCGTGCTGCTCATGCCGAGCTCGCCGCCAAGCTTTTCGACGATCTGCTTGCAGATGGTGAGCCCGAGGCCCGTGCCGCCATATTTGCGGCTGATGGAGGCATCGACCTGGGAGAAGGGTTTGAACAGCTTGGCAAGCCCGGCCTCATCGATGCCGATACCGGTGTCCTCGACCTCGAAGCGGAGCATTAGCTTGCCCTGGCGGTAGAATTCCCGCAGACGCAGCGTGACGGTGCCCTTGCTGGTGAACTTCACCGCATTGGACAGCAGGTTCAGCAGGACCTGCCGCAGGCGCGTCGGATCCGTGCGGACATAAAGGGCGTCAAGCGAGTCGGGAATGTCGAGGATGACTGTGTTGCCGTGGTCGTCGGCCCGGCCGCGGATGATGCTGACGGTCGTTTCCGCAAGCGTGCGAATGTCGACGGCGCGTTCCTCAAGCTCCAGCTTACCGTGCTCAATCTTGGAATAGTCCAGGATCTCGTTGATGACCTCCAGCAGCGCCTCGCCGGACGAACGGATGGTCTTGACGCTCGACAAAGCGTCTTCCGGAAGCTCGGAAAACTCAAGCAGTTCCGACATTCCCAGGATGGCGTTGAGCGGCGTTCGGATTTCGTGACCCATGGTCGCCATGAACTGCGATTTGGCACGGTTGCCGGCATCGGCGGCCTCGTAGGCCTCCGTCAGGCGGTGTGCCATGCCTTCCAGCTCAAGCCCGGCCTTGCGGACTGACTTCAGCTGGCGGCGCAGCGTCACGACGAGAAATACCACCGACACCATGAGCAGGCCGAGCATGATCGCGGATGTGCGTTCGAGCTGCAGAATGGTGTCGCGAACGTCCGCCCTTTCGGCGCTGAACTGCATGTTGGTGAGAATGAGCAGCTCTTCGGTGAGGCGGGAAAGCGCCGCGAGCGACTGGTCCAGTTCTTCGATCTCGGATGCTGATGGCATCTGGCCCTGAACATAGCCATCGAAAAGCGTCTGGAGGCTCTGTACATGCGCCGTAATCTCGCCGACCAAGCCTGTAACCTTAGCATCTCCGGAGAAATAATTGCCGAACTTCGAATCCTTCACCAACTCGGCGCGCGAATAGAGAATGTCGTAGCGCAGCGCGAGTTCGTCGATGAGCGCCCGGCTCGGAGCCTGGCGACGCAGTTCCGCAAGACTGTAGTCGAGCGCGCGTGCCTCACGGTCGAGTTGGTAAACAGACCAGACCGCATTCTCACGCACCCCGTCCTGGAGCACGCGGAACTGGCGGGAAGTATCGACGAAGAGCACGATGAGAACGAACAACAGGACAGCCGACAGAATCTGCAGGATCACCGTCGTGCTGCCTGCCTTCCGCATGATATCGCCGGACCTGTTGACGCGGATCACCGAATGACCTCGATTTCCTTGATCTGCCAGACCGAGCGCGCAAAGTACTTTTCGTTGTAGAGCGAAGGATCGAGATCGAAGGGATAGACCAGCATGGTCGGCCCCTTTGTGCGCACCGACATCACCTGACCGTCGAGCCGGGTGGCGAGAATGGTGTCGAAGGAACTGGCGTCGGAGAAGGGCACCTCGGCGGCGTAACCGTTGAGGGCGCGCACCAGCAGGCTGCGGCCGTCTGCGCCGGCGGCCTTGAGCACTTCGCGCAGGAGCGGGCCGGAATACTCGGCTTTTCCCTTTGTCCAAGGGGTCTCCATCGACACACTGCGACCCTTTAGGCTCTCCAGCATGGCAAGGTCGAAGACGGCCGTGCCATCGCGATTGGGCTCGCTGACGGCGCCGACGATGGTAAGGATGACGGGTCCTTTCGGCTGGTCAAGCGCTGCGGCAGAACCAGCACCCAGAACGGTGGTCAGAAGGATGGCGAGAAAGGTCTTCATGGCTGCGCCTGTCGAACGGATCTGACTTAACCGGCCAAGGCCTGACGGATCGGGCTGCGCCCGAGATAGGACGACAGAAGCGACCGAAACGCGACGGCTTCGACCGGCTTGGTGAGGAAATCGGTAACACCGCCGGCGCGGGCGGCTTCGCGAAGGCCGGGTTCCTGATCGGCCGTTACCATGACGACCGGGACGGCGTCGTAACGCTCCATCATGCGGATCGCTTTTACGAACTGCAGCCCGCTCATGCCCGGCAGCACGTGATCGACGATCAGCATGCTGTAGAGCCGGTTGTGGCACAGCGCCAAGGCCGCTGTCGCATCGGCCTCGATCTGGATCTCCTCATCCGTGATCTTCTTGGCGAGATGCTTGAGGATCATCGCATTCGTCGGATTGTCTTCTACGATCAGAATGGTCATTCCAGTCTCCCTGCGCGTCAAACGGCATACCCTGACAGCAGTCGTAGCAGGGGGAGGCTGAAATAGGTTGAACCATTTTGAATCAATTTTACCGATCGCCGCCTTAAGTCGCCCTTAATTTTTAGAGCTCGCTAATCGGCGTCGGTCCGACCCCTTGCGGCGGACGAAAGACCCTCCGCCGTCCGGGACGCAGGATTGTCACCCCTCGAGCGCGCGCGAGATCCGCCGTGAGAGTTCCACCGGGTTTTTCAGGACGATGGCCCTGCTGGTGCGTTCGATCAGCTGCTCGCGGATCAGGCGCGACATCTCCCGTGACACGGTCTCGCGGCTCGAGCCGATGTGTTCGGCAAGCTCGGCATGAACAAGCGGCGGCGAGATGATCCGTTCGCGTCCACCGTCCCCGCGCAGGCGCGACAGGCGCAACAGCGCATTGTAGAGACGGTGTTTCGTGTCGAGAAAGGAGAGCTCGGAAACACGCTCGTTCATCGAACGGATGCGGCCCGACAGGAGCCGCATCAGGGACAGGCAGACGTCACGGCGCGATTGCAGGATGTCATGGAACACCGCATAGGGAATGACCGTGACGACGCAATCGCTGACGGCCATCAGGCTTGCCGAGCGCGACATGTCGTCGATCGCCGAGAGTTCGCCCAGCAGGTCGCCACGCCGGAACGTGCCGAGGATCGCCTCCTTGCCCACGGTGAAGCGCAAGACAGCTCGGATTTCGCCACTCTGTACCACGAAGACGTCTTTCGACGTGTCCTCGTAGTCGACCAGCGTCTCGCCGGCACACAGAGTGCGCGTGTGGCAGCGCCCCAGCCAATCTTCATCCTCTGCAACACTCAAGCCGGCAAATATCGACGTGCCACGCAGGGTGGAAAGACTGTTTGCGTTATTCTGCGGATGGGCTCCCACGGACAAATGAACTTCCACTTTTCTTGCTCAGGCGGCGATGGCGGCGAATGAATAGGATCGCTTCTTAAGCCTCGCCCGCCGCAATGTGCAAGGGATGGCCGGCCAAGAACCTGTCGGTGTATTACCGTCGGGTTAATGACCGACCGCAAAGCGGAGGCATTAACCAATCGAGCCTGCCGAGGGACCCCAGACATCGGTCAGGGCAAAGCCGTCGGCCAACGGATCGAAGGGATCGAGGGCAACCTGATGCAGGCCGAAGGTGAAGCCACGGCCGCTGATGGTGGGGATGACGGCGGTGCGTCCGGCGACCTCGGTCTCCGCCTTGAGGCCGACCTCAAATTCCGAGCCGATGATCGAGCGCGATTTCAGGATATCGCCGGGCTTTGCCTTGCCGCGCGCACGCAGGGTCGCGAGATTGGCGGAATTACCCGTTCCGCACGGCGAGCGGTCGACGCGGCCGGGCCACATCGTCGTGCAGGTGCGGATCGCACCGTCAGGATCGACATCGCGGAACATGACGTAAGCGACGCCCGAGATGGCCGGGATCTCCGGATGCACCACCGGAATACGCCGGTTGATCTCCTCCTTGAGGATCATGCCTGCCTCGACCAATCCGCGGGCATTGGCCTTGTCGATGGTCAGGCCAATCTGGCCGACGTCGACGAGGGCATAGAAGATGCCGCCATAGCTGAGATCGAAGGTAATACGGCCGTATTGGGCGGTGTCGAGGCTCACGTCGAGCTCGTGCACGAAGGAAGGCACCATGGTCAGTTTGACCCGCTCGCAACGGCCGTCGCGGCACGTCGCAGTGGCGGTCACGAGACCGGCGGCAGTATCGAGGACCACAGTCGTCTCGGGCTCGGTCATCTCGACGATGCCGCTTTCGAGCAGAGCGGTGGTCACGCAGATCGAGTTCGAGCCCGAGCTCGCATGCGCCTGATCGGGCTGAAGGATGACGAAGCCGGCATCCGCCTTCGGATTCTTTGCCGGCAGGAGAAGGTTTACGGAACCGATCGGCGCCCCGCGCGGCTCCAGCACGAGAAAGCGGCGCAGTTCCTGGCCCTTCGGGTCATTGTTCAGCCAGTGCAGCTGTTCGGCGATCGTTTCGCCCGGGATCTTCGGCACCCCGCCGACCGCCACCTTGCCGATCTCGCCCTCGCAATGGACATCGATCAGCTGCAGGGTACGCTTCCATCTCATGGTCTTGCTCCGTCAGTCTTCATTCAGGCCCGGCGCGCGAGCGCGGCCAGCTGTTCGGGATTGGCCTTGTCCTTGCGGGCAAGCGCGGCAAAGGCGGCAGCGCGATCCATGTCTGCGCGCCAGTCCTTTAGCGCTGCCACGGCCTCGGCCTGCGACACGACGGCAAAGCGCAGGCGGCTGCCGACCGGCGCCTGGCCGAGCCGCCAGAGATCCGCTTCGATGACATGGGCGATCTTCGGATAGCCGCCGCAGGTATTGGCCTCGGCAAGCTGGATGATCGGCTGCCCCGAAGGCGGCACCTGGAGGGTGCCGGGCATGATCCCGTGCGAATGGAGTTCCAACTTCCGCGACAGGCCGAGTGTGGGGCCGGAAAGGCGATAGCCCTGACGGTTCGCATCCTCGGTCACCAGCCAGGCAGAGGCCTCCAGTGCCTTGACGGCCTCGGGCGTGAAAAAGCGATGTTCGGCACCCGGCAGAACCCGGATCGGCGCCTCCTCGCCCATATTGGCGAGAGACCGGCCGAGATCGACCGGATCGAGCCCGAAACCGGCCGGCATTCCGCTCACCGCCATCGGCACGAAATGCATGTTCAGCCGATCACCGCGGCGCAATCCCCTGCCCTCGTGCCCACCCCAACCGCTCTTCAGGTCGGTTGACGACGATCCGAGCACGGGTTCGACCTTCAGCCCTCCGCTGACGGCGACATAGGCGCGGGCGCCGGAACGCGGCAGTCCGAGTTCGAGCACGTCGCCGGAGCCGACCGGCACGGCCCACCACGATGGAAAGACGGTGCCGTTCACGGTCACAGGGCAATCGGCACCGGTCACGGCGACGAACGCCGCCCGATCAAGCCGCAGCCGGAAGGGAAAGATGGCCACCTCGATGGCCGCCGCGTTGGCGTCATTGCCGATCATACGATTGGCAAGTTCCAGGGCCGGCGCATCCATGGCACCCGAACGCGAAACACCCGCGTCGAGATAACCGAAGCGGCCGAGATCCTGCACGGAATTGGCCGCGCCCGTCGTCAGGATCTCGATCATGCCCGGATCTCCGTGACGATAAAGCGGATGCGGTCGCCGGCGCGCAGCGCAGCCGGCGGCTCGCGCATCGGGTCGAACAGCCGATAATCGGTGTGGCCTAGAATGTGCCAGCCGGACGGCGCCGTCAGCGGCATGATGCCCGCCTGCGCCCCGCCGATGATGACGGAACCTTCCGGCACCCCCATGCGCGGCACGGCCCGACGCGGCAAGGCAAGGACGGGATCGAGGCCGGACAGATAGACGAAGCCGGGCATGGCGCCCACGGCGGCGACGGAATAGATCGGTGCCGAGTGGAGAGCGACCAGCTGCTCGGCCGACATGCTTTTCGACGCCGCAACTTCTGAAAGATCGCTGCCGTCATTGCCATAGACAACCGGGATCTCCACCAGCCGGCCGGCGGTGGACGCGGCCCGGGTCGACGGCCACCCCTTGCGCATATGGGCTTCCAGCCGTTCGGGCGCCAGGCGGAGGGGATCGAAGACAACCATGAGATTGTTCATGCCCGGTGCCACCTCGGCCACGCCCGGCACCTGGGACAAGGCCGTGGCGAACGCCCAAAGGCGTTCCTGAAGCGGCGCCTGGAAGACGGGTCCGGCCACGTCGAACAGGAAGGCCCCCGCCCCTTCCGGGCTGATCCGCGGGTTGTCGCCGTTGTCGTCCATCGTCACCTTCGTCCTTGTACCTTCATTGATATATCAGAATGTGGTGGAGACCAAGAGCATTTCTTTAGCCACCCATTGTGTATTCCGGTTGGGTCGCCCTACAATTCCACGACCGGCAACAGGGGATGGATGGTAAGCGGCATGTCACTCAGCGTCGACCTCAATTCGGACATGGGCGAAGGCTTTGGCGCTTATCGCATGGGCGATGATGACGCCATGCTGTCGATCGTCAGTTCCGCCAACATCGCCTGCGGCATGCATGCCGGTGACCCGGAAATCATGGCGCAGACCTTCGGTATTGCAAAAGCCAAAGGCGTGGCGGTTGGCGCCCATCCCGGCTTTCCCGATCTGTGGGGCTTCGGTCGCCGCAACATCCCCTTTTCATCCGGCGAAATCGAGCGGCTCGTCGCCTACCAGATCGGCGCGGCGCAGGCGCTGTCGACCTATGCCGGCCATCCGATCACGCATGTGAAGGCGCATGGCGCGCTCGGCAACCTCACCCAGCAGGATGAGAGCGTCGCGCGGGCCGTCAACAACGCCATCAAGGCCGTCGATCCAAAGCTTGTCTGCCTGACCATCGCGCTCGGACACCAGGAACGGCTGGCGCGCGAGATGGGCCTGGAATGCCGGTCCGAGATCTTTGCCGACCGGGCCTATACCGACGAGGGCTTCCTTGTCCACCGCAGCAAGCCGGGGGCCGTCATTCACGACGCTGACGCGGCCGCAAGCCGGGTGGTCCGCATGGTCAAGAACGGTGCGATCGAGACGATCACCGGCCGCACCATCGTCACCGCGATCGACTCGATCTGCGTGCACAGTGACACCCCATCGGCCGTCAGCATTGCCCGGACGATCCGCGCCGCACTCGAGGCGGACGGCATCACGATCGCCAACTTCCTGCGCTGACGGAGACGACATGGATCTTTCGACCATCGAGCGGCTGATGCAGATGCTGGAAAACTCCGCGCTCAACGAGCTGGAGTTGAGCGAGAACGGCATGCGGATCCGTCTTTCCAAGACGGCAAGTCGCAGCGGCACCCTCCCCCCTTCCCGCCTGACGCCGCGAGAGACACCGGAGGCCATGGCGGCCGCGGAAATTGCGGCACTGATGGCATTGCCGGAGATTGCCGAAACCGATGAAGTCGCCGTCGTTGCCGGCCTTTCCGGCACCTTCTACCGTGCCCCGGCGCCGGGGGCGGAGCCTTATGCGCGCGAAGGTGATCTCATTGAGGAAGGCCAGACGCTCGGCCTGGTCGAGGCCATGAAGATGCTGAACCCGGTCGAGGCTTCGCGCAGCGGGCGCATTACCCAGATCCTCGTGGCCGATGGCGAGCCGGTTACGCCAGGCACGCCCCTTGTCATCCTGTCGGCGGATTGATGCGCATGTTCGACAGCGTGCTGATTGCCAATCGTGGTGAGATTGCCCTCAGGATTCTGAGAGCCTGCCGCGAGCTCGGCCTGAAGACGATTGCCATTCATTCCGAGGCCGACCGCAGCCTTCGGCATGTCGCCCTTGCGGATCAGGCTCTGTGCATCGGCCCGGCGCCGGCGACGCGCAGCTATCTCGACGCGCACGAAATCCTGCTTGCGGCCGAGCTGACCGGCGCCGGCGCCATTCACCCCGGCTACGGCTTCCTGTCGGAAAATGCCGACTTCGCCGAGATGGTCGAACAGAGCGGCCGCGTTTTCGTCGGCCCGCCTTCGGCGGCGATCCGTACCATGGGCGACAAGGTGGCGGCCAAGCGCGCGATGATTGCGGCCGGCGTGCCCTGCGTGCCCGGCCCCGACAGCGCCCTGCCGGAGGACCCAACAGACATTGCCGCAACTGGCGCGGAAACCGGCTATCCGCTGATCGTCAAGGCTTCGGGCGGCGGCGGCGGGCGCGGCATGCGCATCGTTCGCGAGCCAAGCGCGCTTCTTGCCGCCGTGCAGATGGCGCGGGAGGAAGCCGGGCGAGCCTTCGGCAATCCTGAGGTCTATGTCGAGCGCTTCCTCGAATATCCGCGGCACGTCGAGATCCAGGTGCTGACGGACAGCCATGGCCATGCGATCCATCTCGGCGCACGCGACTGCTCGACCCAGAGGCGACACCAGAAGCTGATCGAGGAGAGCCCGCCGCCCGGCATCGATCCCGCTGCCATCGACGCGATCGGTCGGCGCTGCGCAGCTGCATGCCTGGCCATCGGCTATCGGGGTGCCGGAACCTTCGAGTTTCTCTACGAGGACGGCGCATTCTACTTCATCGAGATGAACACCCGCGTCCAGGTGGAACATCCGGTGACGGAGGAGATCACCGGCGTCGATATCGTCCGCGAACAACTGCGCATTGCCATGGGAGAGCCGCTCTCCCTTGACCAGGATCAGGTGCGCTTCGACGGCCACGCCATCGAGTGCCGGATCAATGCCGAGCATGCCTTCACCTTCCAGCCGTCGCCCGGCCGTGTCACACGTTTCCTTGCACCCGGCGGCCCCGGCGTGCGGCTCGATACCCATCTCTATGTCGGCTACGAGATTCCACCGAACTATGATTCCCTGATAGCCAAGCTGATTACCCATGGGGCGACGCGTGAAAGCGCCATCGCGCGCATGCTGGGCGCCCTTGCCGAACTGACGATCGAAGGCGTTGAGACCTCTTCTCCGCTGCATTCGGCACTGCTGCGGGAACCCGGTTTTGTCGGCGGCGGCATCGACATCCATCACCTGGAACGCCTGATGGCCAACGGGTTCGGGAGGCTGTCATGAGCAGCACCTGGATCGCGTCCATCCTCGAACTGATGGAGCGTCACGGCATCGCCGAGTTCGAGTATCAGGATGAGGCGCGCCATATCGTGGCGAGCGGCGGCGAGGTCGTCGATGTCGAGGAACAGGCCGCCGTAGTCCCGGTCAGCGCACCGCGCGCCGAGACGATCACGGCACCGCATATCGGCATTTTCCTCCAAGCCCACCCTCTCGACAGCAAGGGTGCCGCCCTTCCCCGTCTGGTGCGGCGGGGTGAGATCATCGGCTATCTGAAAGCCGGAGGCCTGATGCGGCCGGTGGCTGCGCCGAGCGAAGGCGTTCTCGTACGGTGCCTGGTCGACGAGGGAACGCTCGTGGGTTTCGCAACGCCGCTCTTCGAGAGCCAGGCGGCTGAACTGCGGACGGCAACCGTCCTGCCGAAATAGTACCGGTCGTATAGACCCAAGCTAGGCCTGGCACTGCTCAGGGACGCGCCGGCGTCAGCGCCGTGCCGGCGGCACCGATCGTATTGCCGGCGGAATTGCCGAGCAACCGCCACTGCTGGCCGTAATTGCGCCGCGTGCGCGGATCGAAGAGGGAAATCGGAGCGCTGATGACGGTGCTGGCCGCCTGGCCGACCGTGGTGCCAGCACCGATCGCCACCGCGCCCAGGCTCTCGCCGAGGCCGATCTGCGAGTCCGACACCGCCTGCCCGGCGATCAGCCGGTCGCCGATCAGCCGCACCACTTCGGGGCTCTCGGCAAACTTGCCGTGGTTGAGCGGGTCGCCGGACTTCAGCTTGGTCAGGTCGAGCACGGAAATGCCGGCCATTTCCAGTTGCGAACGATAAGGCTCCGTCGTCGGATCGATGTGCCCCAGCCGGTCGACATTGCCGGAAATGTGCTTGGAGAGCGTGAGCGCCCTGTCATCGCGGGAAACGAACAGGGTGAAATGCGGCGCCGTGTCGGCAAAGCTGCGATACTGCTGGGCGAAGACATCCACGTCGAGATCGGGCGCCGCCAGGATGACGTTGCTGATCTTCGGATCAATGCGCCCCTGACGGATCGCCATCTGCCGCAGCGACTCGACGGCGAGCCAGGTGCCCATGGAATGGGCCATCACCGTCACCTCGTCCACGGATGGATTGCGGGCGATCTGCGTCAGCAGATCTTCGAGCGCGTCGCGGGAATAATTCGTGCTTTCCTTGTCGTAATTGTAGTCGAAGATCGACCCGCGCGACGGCCAGGTGAAAACGACCGGAACAACGTCCGCCTTCGAATCATGAACGATCTGGGCGAAGCGATAGACCGCCTCTTCATAGAGATTGTTGAAGCCGTGCACGAAGACGAGCACGCGCCGGCTCTTCTTCGTATGGGTCTTGAGCCAGGCTTCGGCTTCCCGTTCGCTATTGAGCGGATCGACGGCGACAGTGGTGAAATCCTTCTTAGGATCTGCCGGCAGGCGCTTCGGCCACTGCACCTGCCCGATTTCACGGTCGGCATCCGGCGGAATGGAGATCGTGACACCATCGATCATCAGACCCGAGCCGCGCTCACCGCTGAACAGGATCGCCTTGTCTTCGGCCGGCGCGCGGGTGGTCGCAGCAATCAACTCGACCTTGGTGGTGCCATTCACCGTGTGATTGGTGGGCTCCATCACGCCGATGGGGCGGCCGGCGCAGGCGGAAAGGCCAAACACCAGCGCCAGGACGGCAGCCGCCGGGCGAGAGACGGGGCGGTGAGGCATCCGACCGGTAGGCCGAGCCGAAGTCTCGCTTGCGGGGCAATCCTGATGCACGGTCTCTCCAACGTCCGATGACGACAGCGGTGGCTGTGTTCTACCGGTCTGACGAGACGCTTTCCAGCCCCTCAGGTGACAATTGCCGCCCGGCTCAGGCGCTGCCAAGCTGGGCGCGCGTCCAGTCGACGATCTGGCGTGCCGACATGGCACCAGAGACGCGGGCGATCTCCCGACCGCCGCGATAAAGCAGCATTGTGGGAATGCCGCGAATGCCAAGCCGGGAGGCGACCTCGGGCTCATTCTCCGAATTGAGCTTGATCAGGCGCACCTCCGGCTCAAGAACGCCGGCGGCCTCGGCAAAGGCCGGCGCCATCATTCGGCAGGGGCCGCACCAGGGAGCCCAGACATCCACGAGAACCGGGATTTCATTGCGGTCCATGTGTTTTTCGAAGGCGGCCGCATCGGCATCGGCGGGATGCGCATCGAACATCGCCTGGCCGCAGCGGCCGCAACGCGCCTCCGACGCCGGCTTGTCCGCCACCAGACGATTGACGGATGAACAATGGGGGCAAACGATCTTTCTGTCTTTCTGCATCTTGCGTATTCCTGCCGTTCAAAGCCTGTCAGACGGAAGTCTGCGCCTTGACAATATATTCGGAATAACGTAGATACGCAAGAATGAAAGTTGATCCCGATTCCATGCAGGATGCCGCCGACGACGCCAGCGAGTTGCTGAAAGCGCTCGCCAACCGTCACCGCCTGCTTATCCTGTGCCAATTGATCGACGGCGAACGTTCGGTCGGCCAGCTCGCGGAATTTCTCGGCATCCGCGATTCTACGGTTTCCCAGCATCTGGCCCTGCTGCGCCGCGACCGGATCATCGCCGGCCGCCGGGACGGCCAGACGATCTGGTACCACATCGAGAGCGAGCCGGCCCGCAACGTCATCACAGCTCTCTACGGCAGCTTCTGCGCCGTATAGCCGCCGCGCAAATCGTCACGGCGCCCGGCGGTGCTCTGCCGGCCTCAGGCCGGCAGCATGGTCCCCTTTTCCCGCAGGTTGACGTGCCAGGAGAGCGCTTCCTCGAGCACGTGCGGCGTATGACCGCCGCGTTTGACCGCACGATCGAAGTAGTCCTGCAACGGATCGCGATAGGCTTTGTCGACACAGTTGGCGATGATCACGGCCGCCCGTTCGCGCGGCGCAAGGCCACGCAGGTCGGCCAGCCCCACTTCCGTTACCAGAATGTCGGTGTCGTGCTCGGTGTGGTCGACATGGCTGACCATCGGCACGACCGAGGAGATCGCCCCGTTCTTGGCGATCGACTTGGTGACGAAGATCGACATGAAGGCATTGCGAGCGAAATCGCCCGAGCCGCCAATGCCGTTCATCATGTGCGTGCCGCCGACATGGGTGGAATTCACGTTGCCGTAAATGTCGAATTCCAGCGCCGTGTTGATGCAAATCAGGCCGAGGCGGCGGATGACCTCCGGATGATTGCTGATTTCCTGCGGGCGCAGCATCAGATGATGCTTGTACTCCGACAGACGCGGCAGCACCTTCTTGTACATCTCGGCCGACAGCGTGATCGACGAGCCGGAGGCGAAGGTCATTTTGCCGGAATCGATCAGTTCGAAGGTCGAGTCCTGCAGCACTTCGGAATACATCTTCAGGTCATGGAACGGCGATTCGATGAAACCATGGAGCACGGCATTGGCGATGGTGCCGATGCCGGCCTGCAGCGGCTGCAGGTCGTAGCCCAGGCGGCCCTGCTTGACTTCGTTGAGCAGGAAGTCGGTGAGGTGGCCGGCAATGGCCCGGGTGTCATCATCCGGTGGCAGAATGGTCGAGGAGCTGTCGTGTTTTTCCGACACGACGATGGCGGCGATCTTTTCCGGCGGAATCGGGATAAAGGGCAAGCCGACGCGGCTTTCCGGCGTGACGATCGGGATCGGCATGCGGGTCGGACGACGGGCCGGGATGTAGATGTCGTGCAGGCCCTCGAGGCTGGCCGGCTGAGAAACGTTGATCTCGATGATGACCTTGTCGGCGAGAATGGCAAAGCTGGCGGAATTGCCGACCGAAGTCGTCGGCACGATGCCGCCCGTCTCGGTGATGGCGACCGCCTCGATGATGGCGATGTCCACCGGCTTGATCTGCCGGGTGCGCAGCTGCTCGACGGTTTCGGAGAGGTGCTGGTCGATGAACATCACTTCGCCGGCATTGATCGCCTTGCGCAGGCCGGGATCGGACTGGAAGGGAATGCGCCGCGCCAGCACATGGGCCTCGGCCAGCGTCTTGTCGAGATCGTTGCCGAGCGACGCACCGGTCATCAGCGTGATTTTCAGCGGATGCTTCTTGGCCCGCTCGGCGAGCGCCAGCGGCACGGCCTTGGCCTCACCGGCCCGCGTGAACCCGCTCATGCCGACGGTCATGCCGTCCTTGATCAGCGCTGCGGCTTCCTCGGCGCTGACCAGCTTGTCGAGCAAAGGCTTAAATCGAATCCGGTCACGCAGCATAATTCATCCTCATGAGACAAAGCGTTGGCCCGATCGGGCTTCGACGGGCGAAGGCCATGGCTTAAAAGCCAGCGGCGCAAAAACGCAATCATTCTTCAGTCGCATTACGCGACTGTCTGCCTTGCAAAATACGCATAGCTCAAGCCCAGTGGCGAGCAAAGAACCGCAAGACGCGCCGACGCTCGACAGCGGCAATTCAATCACATTTTCAGAAAAAAGAATGGCGCACCCGAAGAGATTCGAACTCCTGACCCCCAGATTCGTAGTCTGGTGCTCTATCCAGCTGAGCTACGGGTGCGTACCGGCCCGACTGTCGTCGGCGGCGTGGCGATCCTCTAAAACGAGCCGCGCAGGATTGCAAGCACCTTTCAGAAAAAAGAGTCATTTTGCCGTCACACGAATTTCGAAACCCCGCATTTCCGGGATTCTTCTCGTCATGCCGAAGCACGCCAATCATCGAGAGCGACCGGCCGGTCGGGGATTTCAATCCGGAACAGCGTGCCTGGACCCGGTTTTTCCACCAAAGCGATGGTTCCGCCATGGGCAAGGACAAGCTCCCGGGCGATCGCCAGTCCAAGGCCTGTGCCGCCAGACCGCGCCGAGCCGCGAAAGGCGGTGAACAGGTTTTCACGCGCCTTCGGCGGAAGGCCGGGGCCGGTATCGTCAATGGTAATGGCCACCACGCTGCCGATCCGCTGACCCGACAGTGTGATGCGGCGGAGCACCAGGGGATCGTCGCCCCCGTGATTCGCCAGCGCCTGGACGGCGTTGCGGCAGATGTTGTGGATCACCCGGAAGAGCTGCTCGCTGTCGGCATCGACCTCGATGTCTGCCCCGACCATGTCGATGAACTCGATCCGGCTCTCGGGATCGATCGCGAGAATGTCGCGCACCTCCTGACACAGGCTCGTCAAGGGGAAACGGCGACGCTTCGGCTCCGCTTCCGAGGCCTGGCCATAGGCCAGCACTTCATTGGTATAGCCGACCGCCCGATCGATGGTGCGCACCAGCTTGGGCGCGAAGCCCTTGACCATGGGATCCTCGACATCGACCAGGCGATCGGACATCAGCTGGGCGGACGCGAGAATGTTGCGCATGTCGTGGTTGATCTTCGACACGGCGAGGCCGAGGTCCGCGAGGTTACGCTGCTGCTTGAGCGTCTTCTGCAACTGCTCCTGCATCGCGGCGAGATGGCGCCCGGCAAGCGCGATCTCGTCGTCGCCCGGCGTCGGCGGCAGGATGCGGGCCGGATCTTCTGGATTTTCGGCAAAGGCCTGCATGCTGCGCGTCAGGCGCCGCATCGGGCGAATCATCATGCGGTTGATCGCGATGTAGATGAGCGACGCGGTCATCAGCGAAATCATGAGCGACACCGAGAAGACGCTGCCGGCATAGGCGAGCATGGCCTGACGCAGGCTCCGCTCCTGCATCACCAGTTCGATGATCATGTCGCTATCGCCGACGGGCCCGTAAACCCGCAGAACACGGTCTCCGCCAAAGGCCAGCGTGTAGAGGGCATCCGCGATCGATTGCAGCGCCGGCACGTCGGCCAGGTCATACTTGGCATCGACCTGCAGCGGCATATCCTCGACTGCGAGCAGACGCGAGGTGCCGTCCTTACGCAGCACGATCGCCTTGGTGCCGGTCGCCATCAGCGTCTCGTCCTGGACGGCGCGCGGCAACTCCACCGGCTGCAGGCCGTCGATGACGACACCGGCAGCGGCGGCGGTGTTGAGTCGGTCTTCCAGCCAGCGCAGGCGCATACTGGCCACCGAGGGAACGAAGATCAGCACCTCCGCCAGCATCACGAAGGCCATCGTCAGCCATAGGAGCTTGCCCGACAGGCCGCGCAGCCGATGCGGCATGGCCGATACCTCATAAGGCTCGGCTTGCGCAGCAGCAGTGCTCACTCGCGCCATCACCCTCTCCCGTCGTCGTCCTGATACGCATGGATACACTCCAGGCGCCTCTTCAGATTGCAATGCAACTATATTAGACGAGCCGCGCGCATTGGCCAATGGCGTGCCGAAAACGGCAATGCCGTCGTCGCCCGACGGTGAGGCAGATTTCCGGGCGATCGGGAAAAAAAGGCGCTGTGCCGGAGCGGCCGGCCGGCGATTGACTCTCGGCCCTATCGCCCTTATAAGCCGCGCACGTTCGGACCGGCCCGCCCTTGCGGCGGCAGAAAACCCGTGCGTCAAATCCAACGCTCTTGCAGAAATGCAAACCCAAGAAGGGCCGCACACCGCGGTATTAAATAAATGAAGCGTACCTACCAACCCTCCAAGCTTGTTCGCAAGCGCCGCCACGGCTTCCGTGCGCGTATGGCCACCAAGGGCGGCCGCAAGGTTCTTTGTGCTCGCCGCGCTCGCGGTCGCAAGCGCCTCTCGGCCTAAGGCCGGGTTTGCCCGAGACCGGGCGAATGAATGCTCCTAAAAAGAAACAAACTGTCGGGCGGCTGAAAAGCCGGCCGCAGTTTCTTGCTGTTCGCGCCGGCGAAAAGCGCAAGGGTAGCCTTTTCCTCCTCGAGGTACTTGATCGTCAGGCACCCGATACCGATCCGAGGGTCGGCTTCACCGTCACCAAGAAGCACGGCAATGCCGTCGAGCGGAACCGCATGCGGCGGCGCTTGAAAGAGGCTGTCCGGCTGAACGCGGCGTTTGCAATGCAGCCCGGACACGACTATGTCATTGTCGCCCGCAGGGACGTGCTCGACGCGCCCTTTGCGCGGCTTGCCGCGCAATTGGCCGAGCGGATCAAGGCCAGACCGAAAAACGCACGGTCCCCCGCGACCGATTCCAGGAAAGTATGATGCAAAACAACCGCAATTACTTCATCGCGATTGCCCTGTCAGTGCTGATCGTTCTCGGCTGGCAGTATTTCATCATGGGTCCGAGGATCGAGGCGCAGCGTTTGGCTGAAGAAGCCCGCCTTGCCCAGGAGGCTCAGACCACCCAGGCACAGCCGAACCCGGCGGCCCCGGCCGGTACGGTTTCGGGCGCATTGCCGGGCACGAATACCCAGGCAAGCGCCGAGACGAATCGCGAAGAGGCGATCGCGAAGTCTCCGCGCGTCGCCATCGACACGCCTGCCCTCGCCGGCTCGATCAACCTCACCGGCGCCCGCTTTGATGACCTGAAACTCAAGGAATACCGCGAAACCGTCGATCCGACGAGCCCGATCATCACGCTGTTCAACCCGGCAGATACCAAGGACGGCTATTTCACCGAACTCGGCTATATCGCCGGCGAGAACGCCGGTGCCGTGCCGGGTCCGGCCACGGTCTGGACGCTCGCCGAAGGCAACAAGCTGACACAGGCCACGCCGGTCACACTCTCCTTCACCAACGAAGCCGGCCTGACCTTCCTGCGCAAGATCTCGGTCGACGAGCACTATATGTTCACGATCGAGGACACGATCCAGAACGCCGGCGCTGCGGCGGCCTCGGTTGCGCCTTACGGCCGCATCACGCGCTACAACAAGCCGACAACGGCCTCCGTCTACGTGCTGCACGAGGGCTTCCTCGGAGTGCTCGGTGCCGAGAACGGTCTGACCGAAGAATCCTACGGCGATATCGAAGAAGAGGCCGTAACCGGCGCGAAGGCGACCGGCGGCTGGCTCGGCATCACCGATAAGTATTGGGCTGCGGCGCTGGTACCGCAGCAGACGCTTGCCTTCGAGACCCGCTTCTCGCACTTCACCGATGGCCAGCCGCGTTACCAGGCGGACTTCAAGAACGACGCGGTCAGCATTGCCCCGGGTCAGGCTGCCAGCGTGAAGCAGCTGGTCTTTGCCGGGGCCAAGGAAGTCCCGGTCGTGGACGATTACGAGGCGGGCTATTCGATTCCGAAGTTCGACCTGATGATCGATTGGGGATGGTTCTACTTCATCACCAAGCCGATGTTTAAGATGATGGACTATTTCTACCGTCTCGTCGGCAATTTCGGCGTCGCCATCCTCCTGACCACCATCGTCGTCAAGGCGCTGTTCTTCCCGCTCGCCAGCAAGCAGTATGCCTCCATGGCCAACATGAAGCGCGTGCAGCCGAAGATGGAAGAGCTGAAGGCCAAGCACGGCGACGACAAGATGGCGCTGCAGCAGGCGATGATGCAGCTCTATCGCGACGAAAAGATCAATCCGGTGGCCGGCTGCTGGCCCGTGCTGCTGCAAATCCCGGTCTTCTTCGCGCTCTACAAGGTGATCTACGTCACCATTGAAATGCGCCATGCGCCGTTCTTCGGCTGGATCCAGGACCTTTCCGCGCCCGATCCGACGACCTTCATCAACCTGTTCGGCCTCTTGCCGTTCGAAGGTCCGACCTTCCTACACCTCGGTGTCTGGCCGATCATCATGGGTATTACCATGTGGCTGCAGATGCGCATGAATCCGACCCCGCCGGATCCGACGCAGGCCATGCTGTTCAACTGGATGCCGCTGATCTTCACCTTCATGCTCGGCACCTTCCCGGCCGGTCTGGTGATCTACTGGGCCTGGAACAACACGCTCTCGATCGCCCAGCAGTCGGTCATCATGAAACGCCACGGCGCCAAGATCGAATTGTTCGACAACATCAAGGGGCTCTTCCGGCGAAAGCCGGCGAAGACCAAGTAAGCTTACGAAAGCCCCGGTTCGTCCGGGGCTTTCTCTTAGGAATCTTCCTTTTCCGGATCTTCGCGCGGCAGACCCCGATGGCTGTAACCAACTCCCCACCAGTTTCGTCCGCCCGCCCCTGGCTCGGCGTCGCGCTCGTAATCGGCTCCGCCACCGCCTGGAGCTATGGCGGGGCCATCCAGCGCTTCATCGGGCTGGATGACGGCTGGGCGATCGTCTTCTGGCGCTGCCTGTTCGGCGGCCTCTTCCTGCTGAGCTTCATGCTCATTCGCGACGGGGCATCGGGCACGATCCGGCTCTTTCGCGCCATGGGATGGCCGGGGCTGCTGATCGCCATGGGTTTTGCTGCGGTTTCGACCTGCTTCGTTCTGGCCGTCAGTATGACGCCGGTCGCCAATGTCGTGCTGTTCATGGCCGCCATCCCGCTGTTTGCCGCGCTGCTTGCGCGCGTCTTCCTCGGCGAGCCGATCACGCCCGTCACCTGGGGCGCCATTGCCGCGGTCATCGCCGGGGTAGGAATTATGGTCTCGGCCTCGATTGGCGAAGGCGGCTCGCTGGCTGGACTGGCGCTGGCCGCCTCCATCCCCGTGATCTTCGCCTGCATGACCGTGCTGACGCGGCGCCATCCGCAGATTCGCATGACGCCGGCCGCCAGCACCGGCTGCTTCATCGCCTCGGCGATCGCGGCCACGCAGACGGCCGGCTTCTCCGTCGGGCCCGCCGATCTGGTGCTGCTTTTTGCCTTCGGCGCGCTGAACCTCGGGCTCGGCATGGCCATGTATGTCACCGGCGCCCGGATGATCCCCTCGGCACTCGCCGCCCTGCTGGGAACCGCCGAGATGATCCTCGCCCCGGTCTGGATGGTTCTGCTGCACGACGAGGTTCCCTCGACCCGCACCATGATCGGCGGCGGTATCGTGCTCGCGGCCTTGTTTACCTACTTGATAAGCCACATGCGCAGCGAACCGCGGCCGCAGCAACCGCCCGCGTCTTGACTTTGCCGGCCAAAACCCGGATTCCACACGGCATGCGAAAGGCGATCCGATGACAAACAACAACCAGAAAACCGATCAGCCTCTGTTTGGCCGCCCCTGGATCTTCATCCGCGGCGTACCGTCGATGAAATTCCTGCCTCCGGAAGGCCCCCTCGAAGTGGCCTTTGCCGGCCGGTCGAATGTCGGCAAGTCGTCGCTGATCAATGCGCTGGTCGGCCAGAAGGGTCTCGCGCGAACCTCGAATACGCCGGGCCGGACCCAGGAGCTCAACTATTTCGTACCCGATGGCTATTCGGGCGAGGCAGACGACCTGCCCCCCATGGCTCTGGTCGACATGCCCGGCTACGGCTACGCCCAGGCACCTAAGGAGCATGTCGACGCCTGGACCAAGCTGGTGTTCGACTACCTGCGCGGCCGGGCGACGCTGAAGCGCGTCTATGTCCTGATCGACAGCCGGCACGGGATCAAGAAGAACGATGACGAAGTGCTGGATCTGCTCGACAAGGCGGCGGTGTCCTATCAGATCGTTCTGACCAAGACCGACAAGATCAAAGAGGCCGGCGTGCCGCGCCTGATCGCGGAGACGCTTGAGAAGATCAAGAAGCGGCCGGCAGCCTATCCTTTCGTCGTCGCCACCTCCTCGGAAAAAGGAAATGGCCTCGACGATTTGCGCGCGGCAATCCTCGAGGCCATCGGCCAGGCCACCTGACGCAGTACACCTGGCCTTCAGGTGCCCCGCCGGAGGCGGGGCTGGCGGCTTGAGCGTCAAGCCTTCGGCAGCAGCACCTTGTCGATCACGTGGATGACGCCGTTCGACTGCTTGACGTCGGCGATCGTGACGGTTGCCACACCGCCGTTTTCGTCGGTCAGCGTGATCTTGTCGCCGTCCATCTTGGCCTGCAGCGTGCAGCCGCCGACAGTCTGAACCGCATGGCTGCCGCCGTCATCGGCGATCATCTTCGCGACCGCGGACGACATGGCTTCGGCCGCCACGACATGGCAGGTCAGAACCTTGGTCAGCTGCTCCTTGTTCTCAGGCTTCAGCAGCGTATCGACCGTGCCGGCCGGGAGGGCCTCGAAAGCGGCATTGACCGGTGCAAAGACCGTGAAGGGGCCGGCACCCGACAGGGTTTCGACCAGGCCGGCAGCCTTGACCGCGGCGACCAGCGTCGTGTGATCCTTGGAGTTGACGGCATTCTCGACAATGTTCTTGTCTTCCGCCATGGCGGCGCCGCCGACCATGGGGTTTTCGGCGTGGGCGGCGACAGTACCGGCTGCGAGCGCGACGGCAAGCGTAAGCGGGCGAAGGGTGGTCTTGAACATTTCGGTTTCCTCTATCCTTGTGTTCTCGATCCGTCCGCGGCGGCAGAATTGCCATCCGGGCGGCTGTTTCGATCCCGATGTCGGGAACACCACAAGGGACGAGCGCTCGTCGGAGGAAGTTTCAGCGACTTGACGAAAAATCGACGAAAAACTTCAAGACACTGAAATTAAGAGATTATTAAAGTGGGATGGCGGCCTGCTAGAGATGCGCCGGCCCCAGTGCAATGACCGGACCGGTGGCCTGGCCGGTTGGAGAGCCGCCGAAGGGCTCAAGGCTGACGGCGAGAATGACGCCTTCGGCAAAACGGTTGCGCAGCGTATCGGGAACGATGATCTCGCCTTCGCCGGTCTGGGGCAGCACGCCCAGCGAACGCGGCGCCGCCTCGCCCTCGATCAGCCAGAGTTCCAGGGATTTTTGCTGGCGCTCGCCAGTGGCGACCGGCGTTACCTGGAGCCTGCCCGACCCGCTGTCGTAGCGCGCCACCAGACTGATGACACTATCCTTGCCGGCGAGTTCGGCGACCAGCGGGGGCGCAGCAGCGGACCTGTCCCAAAGCCCGGCCTCGGTTCCGGCGACAACCGCCGAGACCGCCACACTGGCGACAGCCAGGCCGCGCCAAAGCGCGAGCGAGTTCCAGAGGGTACCGAGGGCTGAGGTCCATGCGTTCTTCGGCGGCTCGCTGAACAGCCGGCCCTCGATCTTGGCAAAAAGCGCCTCGGGTGGCAGTTCGATGCCGTAATCGTCGTTGAACTGCGAAAGATTGTCTTCCCAGCGCCGCACGATGGTGGCGAAGGTCCGATCACGACGCAGCCGCTCCTCGACCTGCAGGCGGTCCTCGACGCCGAGAACGCCGAGCACATATTCGCCAGCGAGCACTTCGTCTCGCGAGCGGTCACCCTTGCTCTGGTCTGGCGTCGTCATCCATGCACTCTCTCAATTTCAACAGGCTGCGGCGCAGCCATGTCCGCATCGTGTTCAGCGGCACCGCGAACCGATCGGCAAGCTCCTGATAGGACAGTCCCTCCACATAGGCATGCCTCACGGCGCGCGCCCGGTCAGGATCCAATGCTTGCAGACAGGTGTCAATCCGCTTTCCTTCCGAGCGCAGCACTGCGCTCTGTTCCGGGTCCGCCGCCCCGTCGGCCAGTTCGAAAACCGCTTCCAGCTCTTCAGTCTGCGGACGGCGGGTCCTCAGACGGTCGATGCAGTGGTAGCGAGCGATCGCTGAAAGCCATCCCATGGCGCCATTGCCGGACGAGGCAAAGGTCTCGGCGCGTTGCCAGACCTTCATGAACACGTCCTGCAATGCCTCCTCGGCGTCGGCCCTGTCTCGCAATATACGCAGGCAGATGGCAAAGAGTTTCGGCGATGAACGGCTATAGAGCAAAGAAAAGGCGGCGCGGTCTCTGAGGGCCACGCGGCTGAGCAGTATGGCGATCTCGTCGTTTGGCATCGGCTTTCGGGCCCTCTCCTCCAGACAGCCCCCGCCCGGGCGCAATTTTTTCGTGTTCTGCTGGGGTTTACGCGCACCGGTCATCGGCGGATCATCCGCGACGCTTATCTTTTGCCGGATTATTCCATCGCGGACGATCTTGCGCTAAAAGGCCGCGAACCAACGACGAGGGCACCCCATGACGGCATCGGAAAGCGAAACCCAGGCGCGGCTTCTTGCGCAGGCTCTGCCCTTCATGCAGCGCTATGAGAACAAGACGATCGTCGTGAAATATGGCGGCCACGCCATGGGCAATGCCGAGCTCGGCAAGGCTTTTGCCGCCGACATCGCGCTTTTGAAACAGTCGGGCGTCAACCCGATCGTCGTGCATGGCGGCGGCCCGCAGATCGGCGCCATGCTGACCAAAATGGGCATCGAATCGAAATTCGAGGGCGGTCTTCGCGTCACCGACCAGAAGACGGTCGAGATCGTCGAAATGGTGCTGGCCGGTTCGATCAACAAGGAGATCGTCGCCCTCATCAACCAGACGGGCGAATGGGCGATCGGCCTCTGCGGCAAGGACGGCAACATGGTCTTCGCCGAAAAGGCGAACAAGACCTTCACCGATCCGGACTCCAACATCGAGCGTGTGCTCGATCTCGGGTTCGTCGGCGAGGTCGTCGAAGTCGACCGCACGCTGCTCGATCTGCTCGCCAAGTCGGAGATGATCCCCGTCATTGCGCCGGTCGCGCCGGGCCGCGACGGCCATACCTACAACATCAATGCCGATACCTTCGCGGGTGCCATTGCCGGTGCGCTGCGCGCCACCCGACTGCTGTTCCTGACCGACGTGCCGGGCGTGCTCAACAAGAATGGCGAGCTGATCAAGGAGCTCTCCGTCGCCGAAGCCCGCTCCCTGATCAAGGACGGCACGATTTCCGGTGGCATGATCCCGAAGGTCGAGACCTGCATCGACGCGATCAATGCCGGCGTTCAGGGCGTCGTGATCCTCAATGGCAAGACCGCCCATTCCGTGCTTCTCGAAATCTTCACCGAGCACGGCGCGGGCACGCTGATCGTTCCCTGACGACCCACTGATCCCGCCTCTGCAAGGCTCTGCGCCTAGAGTGCAAACAGCCCGACGGGGCGCATCCGTCCCTCGTGGCGCAGGAGCAATTTCTTGCGCCACAGCCCACCGCCATAGCCGGTGAGCGAGCCGTCCGATCCGATACAGCGATGGCAGGGGATGATGATGACGATCGGATTGGCGCCATTGGCCTTGCCGACGGCGCGCACGGTCTCCATACCCCCGACGTTCTTCGCGATATCGCCATAGGAACAGGTGTCCCCGAGCGGCACCTTCAAGAGTTCCATCCAGACCTTCTGCTCGAAGTCGCTACCGTCAGGCGCGAGCGGCAGGGTGAAGTCGAAGCAATGGCCGGCGAAATAAGCGTCGATCTGTCGCCGCGCTTCGCCGGTCACCGCATTGCCCGTCGCCCTCACGCCGGGTCCGAGACGGCGACGCTGGCGCTCCAGCCTGTCCTCCGGCGATCCGGCCCCCTCGAAGCCCAGCACCCGCAAATGCGTGTCGTCGGCGACAGCGACAAGATCGCCGACGGGACTGTCGAACCATTCGCAGAAAAAGGTCTCCGTCACGCGAGCCAAGGCCTCCCCGCCCATCCAAGGCAGAATGTTAGTGGCTCGCTCCGACCATCGCAATCGGTACGGCTCAGCACAAAACCGGCAGAGCGCGTCAGACGATGAGGAGCAGCAGCACGCCGGCGACGATCAGGATGCAGCCGGCGACCTCCAGCCGGTTGATCCTCTCCTTGAAGAAGAACACCGATGAGGCAAAGGTGAACAGCATTTCGACCTGGGCGAGAGCCTTGACCACCGCGACCTGCTGCAGCGTCATGGCGGTGAACCAGCCGAAGGAGGCTGTCGCGCCCACGAAGCCGACCAGCATGCCGGTCTTCCAGGCGGCGCGGACCTTCTGAAGCTCGGCGCGATCCTTCCATAACATCCAGGCAAGCATGGCGAAGGTCTGCACCAGGATCACGACCACCAGCGTATAACTGGCCTGCATGACGCTGTCAGGCGCCGGCAGGCGGGGCTGAAGAGCCAGCGAGGCCGAGCGGTAGGCGATCCCCGATATCCCGAAGAACAGACCCGACAGAAGGCCGATCAGCGCGGTACGGCTAACCACAGAGGTGAAGAGTGCCGGCAGGGTTAGGGCCGTGCGGGCGACCGAAATCAGCATGACTCCGAGCACAGAGACGAGGATCGCAAGCAGCGTCGGCAAGGTGATGGTCTCGCCGAAGAGAACGAGCGCGATCAGGGCGGCCTGGGCCGGCTCGGTGCGGGAATAGGCGGTGCCGACCGCAAAGTTTCGAAACGAGAAGAGATGGACGAGCAGGAAGGTCGCCGCGATCTGCGCGACGGCACCGATGACCGCCCAGATGGCAAAGGCACCGTTGGGCACGGGGAGCGGCCGGTCGAGCGCCAGGTGCAGAACCGCCAGATAGGCCAGCGCAAAGGGCACGCCGTAGCCGAAGCGCACGAAGGTGGCGCCCGTCGTGCCCATTCGGCCCTTTAGGTGCTTTTGCAGAACGGAGCGCAGATTCTGGAGGAATGCGCTGGCGAAGGTGATGAGGATCCAGGCGGGCATGGCAGCGGTGTTAACACCCCCGGCAGGGGAGCGAAAGCCACGGCCCTTGCAGAAAACGCCCGACCATTCAGAAGCGAAGTGGAGAGAAGGACGCCGGATCCAGGCCGTGCTCAGCAAATCCATCCGGCGCAGTGCGGCCGACCAGCAGGCTCGCTGACAGCGCCCCCAGCGCGGGTGAGCTGAGAATGCCGTAGCCGCCCTGCCCGGCAAGCCAGAAGAAGCGCGGATGGTCAGCCGCCGCGCCGATCACCGGCAGGCGATCGGCTGAAAAGCTGCGCATGCCGGCCCAGCTCTTGACCACCCGCCGCACCGTCAGCGTCGTTGCCGTCTCCAGATGGTGTGCGGCCCAGGCCACATCGATCTCTTCCGGCTGAATATCGCCCGGCTCGCACGGTGTCTCGTCGGCGGGCGAGACGAGCAGGCGGCCGGCATCGGGTTTGGCGTAGAACTCGTCGTCCAGTTCGTTGATCTCCGGCATGCGCCGGCAGTCCATGCCGTCGGGCAGATCGACCAGAATGGCAGTTCGCCTATGCGGCACGATGCCGACCGGCGCGACGCCGAACAACTTTGCCGTCAAATCGGCCCAACCGCCTGTTGCATTGACCACGGTTCGGGCGGCGATCGTTTGGCCCTCGGTATCGATCAGCCAGCGCTCGCCCGCGTCGTGGGCCGCCACGACACCGGCCTTCTGCCGGATTTCGACGCCGGCCCGGCGCGCCCCCTTCAGATAACCCTGCAGAAGGCTTTCGACCTCGATGTCCCAGAATTCCGGATCGTGATAGCAGCCGGCGACATAGCCCGGGTCAAGGATCGAGACCATCGCGAGCGCCTCATCGACCGAGAGCCGCGTAAGCTTGTCCGTCTTTCTCTGCTCCTCGGCGAAATGCGCCTCGAACCGCTCCAGCTTTTCGGCATTGGCGATCATCACGCCGCCGCGGGGCACCAACAGCGGCACGTCGCTGAAGCCCTCCGGCGGGTTGTCGAAAAAGTCGCGACTGATGGCGGCGAGCGCACAGACCTGCGGGCTATTGTAACGCAGCACGAATTCGGCGGCGGAGCGGCCCGTGGAATGATAGCCGAGGCTCTCCTCCCGTTCGAGGACAACGACGGAACGCTTTCCGCCGAGGAAGTAGGCCAAGGACAGGCCGGCAATGCCGCCGCCCAGGATGGCGATATCGTAGGTCTGCATGGGTCATCGTCCTGCATGAAAGCCGGAGGTTTAGCGCGGGCACGACCCTCGTTCAAATTTATAGCGACAAAGGTCGCCATCAGTTGAATTGATGTCAGGTCGGATCCTCGAACAGCTCGAGGCCTTCCATCGCTGACACGAAGGCCTGCTCTGCGGGATTGAGGATGGCGTTGGGATTGCTGATGAGAAAGACCTCGCTCATCGGCAGATGGTCGTAGGGCGGCAATTGCCAGAGCCGGCCCGCCTCGACGAAAGGACGCACCAGATGGTGCGGCAGCATGCCGATGCCGATATTGGCGGCGACCATACGGATCACCTCCTCGACATGGCTGGACACGGCGCGCACCTCCTGCCCGAAGGACCCGACGGCACGCACGGCTGTGACCGCATTCATGTGCTGGCCGCCCAGCACATCCGCGGTGAAGGCGACATAGGGATCGCCGCGAAGGTCGTTGAGCGTGGCGCCCTCGACCCCGAAGAGCCGATGCCCCGGACCACAGTACAGCGCATAGCGCTCCACCTTATAGGGCACTTTCGTCAGGTGATCTGGAATGATTCCGTCGCAGATGCCGATGCTGGCGATGCCGCGTTCGACCGAGCTGATGACGTCCGCGGTGGTCTCGATGGTCACATTCATGGTCACCTTCGGATGGGCCTCGAAGAAGCGCGCGGTGCGCTCGTCCCAGCCGGGGTGGTGGACGTGGGAAACCGCGTGCACCGAGACATGGCCGGTGATGTCGGCACCGGCACCTTCGAGCGTGTCCGGCAGACGGACAACGGCGGCAAAGATATCGCGCGCCTGGCGATAAAGACGTTCGCCGGCCTCCGTCATCTCGAAACGGCCCGGCCGGCGATCGATCAGGCGATGGCCGGTCGTCTCCTCCAGCCGCTTGAGCGCCATGGAGACGGCCGGCTGCTGCAGCAGCAATCGATTGGCCGCCGCGGTGATCGATCCCTCCTCGACGACGACCGCAAACGTACGCAGGAGGTTCCAGTCGAGATTGTGCGCGAAACGCTCGAGCCGCTTGCTGGCCATGGATCGGTTCCGGTGAGTACCGGCAGTGAATAAACCACGTTGATATCGACTATTACAACTATCTATTTCGCTGATATCCGCACCCTGCATAGACTTCATGCCAAGGCGCCGCCAAAGGCGTCATAACAAGGGGAACGAGCATGAAAAAATCTATCCTGGCCCTGGCCTTCACGGCCCTGACAGCCTTTGCAGCCGAGGCTGCCGACAAGCTGGTGATCGGCACCGAGGGTGCCTATCCGCCCTTCAACTTCGTCTCCGCGGACGGCAAGGTCGGCGGCTTCGACGTCGAGATCGGCCTGGCACTGTGCGAAGAGATGAAGGTCGAATGCGACGTCGTCACCCAGGACTGGGACGGCATCATCCCGGCGCTTCAGGCGAAGAAGTTCGACTTCATGATCGCCTCCATGTTCATCACGCCGGAGCGCGCCGAAAAGGTCGCCTTCACCAAGTCCTACTACAAGGCGCCGATGACCCATATTGCCCAGAAGGGCGCCAACATCACCGACTTCTCCAACGAGGGGCTGAAAGGCAAGGTCATCGGCGCGCAGGCCGGCACGACCCAGGCCGAATATGCCGCGGCCACCTATCCCGACCTGGATGTGAAGCTCTATCCGACCCAGGACGAGGTCAACATGGACATGATCAACGGCCGCCTCGACGTCCAGATCGGCGACATGCTGCCGATGATGGACTGGCTCTCCAAGGATGGCGCCAAGTGCTGCGAACTGGTGGGTGCTCCAATTGCCGATCCGAAGTTCATCGGCGAAGGTGCCGGTATTGCGGTGCGCAAGGAGGACACCGAACTGCTGGGCAAGCTGAATGCCGCGATCGATGCGATCCGTGCCAATGGCAAATATGCCGAGATCAACAAGAAGTACTTCCCGATCGACATCTTCGAGATGAAGTAAGAGAGAGCGCCTGCCCTCCCCCGGAGCCCGCGGCTGTGGGGGAGGAGCGCAGCCGGCGCATCCAGTCGCAATGCCGGCACAAGGCCAGTCTAGACACGGGCGCTTGCCAAATCAGAAGGTCCTGTCATAACGCCAGCATGACCGACAAAGCACATCTTCCCGACCGAAACGATTTCGCCCATGTTCGCGACTGGGTGTTCGACCTCGACAACACGCTCTATCCGCATCACATCAATCTCTTCGCGCAGATCGACCGCAACATGACGGCCTATGTGGCGGAGCTGCTGCAGCTGGAGCCGGCCGAAGCGAAGCTTTTGCAGAAGAAGTATTACCACGATCACGGCACCACGCTCGCCGGCCTGATGCAGCATCACGGCGTCGACCCGAACGACTTTCTGCAGAAAGCACATGCGATCGACTATTCGGCGCTGCTGCCGGACGAGACGCTGGGCCAGGCCATCCGCGCACTGCCCGGCCGCAAGTTCATCTTCACCAATGGCACGGTCGCCCATGCGGAAGCCGCAGCGCGGGCGCTCGGCATTCTCGACCATTTCGACGACATTTTCGACATCGTGGCGGCCGACTACCAGCCGAAACCGGCCGGCAGCACCTATGACAAGTTCACCAGCCTCAACCGCATCGACACCCGGCACGCTGCCATGTTCGAGGATCTGCCGCGCAATCTGGCGATCCCGAAGACGCTGGGAATGAAGACGGTGCTGCTCGTGCCGCGCAATCTGGGCGACGTCGTGCTGGAGAGCTGGGAACGCGCCGACAATACCGACCCCGAAAGCATTGATTACATCACCGACGACCTTGCGGGGTTCCTTGGTCGCCTGATCGGCTGACGCGCGTAGCACATTACCAAAGCTTCATGCAGCTTACGGATGTTTAAGTAGGTTCGCGGGTCCGGTCGTCCTAGATTTCCTTCATCAGCAATCGATGAAAGGAAACGTCCCATGACCGGCAAGACACTCACCCTCGCGGCCATCGTCGGCAGCCTCCTGATCGGCACCTCGGCCACCGCCGTACTCGCCCGACAGGATATGGGCCGTGGCCCCGGCGGCGCAGGCATGTTCGTGCGCATGCTGCAGGAATTCGACACCAACAAGGACGGAAAGATCTCGAAGGACGAGGCGACCGCGGCGCGCGACAGCATGTTCACGACCGTGGATGCTGACAAGGACGGCGCACTGACCCCGGGCGAGTTCCGTAAGCACCGCGAGGCCATGCGTGCGGCCCGCCAGGCGGAAATGCAGGCCAATGCACCGGCGCAGAACGGCCAGGGCCAGGGCCAGGGCCAGGGCCAGGGCCAGGGCCAGGGCCAGGGCCAGGGCCAGGGCCAGGGCCAGGGCCAGGGCCAGGGAAATGGTCCCGGTGCCGGCCAGGGTCAAGGCCCGCAGGATGGCTCGGGTCCGATGAACGCGGAACCGCCGCGTGACGGCACCGGCAACCAGTTCGGCTGGGGCTGGGACGACGATCGCGGTCCCCGTGGCTGGCACGGATCGCATCACGGCTGGGGCCGCGGCGGCGACGACAATGACGGACCGCGTCACGGCAAGCATCACGCCATGCGCGACGGCGATCGCGGTCCCGGCATGGGACCCAACGGCCCGAGGGGCGAACGAATGGGTGGCATGGGTCCGCGCGGCATGATGCGCATGGCCGACACCGACGAGAACGGCCAGATCAGCAAGGCCGAGGCAACCGCGTTCGGCGACAAGATGTTCACGCAGATGGATACCGACAAGGACGGGTTCATTTCGGCAGACGACCTGCCGAAGCGCGGCTTCTGGAAGCTCTGAGCCCGGTCACCGGCGAAGACAGACGACAAGGGGCCCGTGGCACACGCCGCGGGCCTTTCTGCATCTTCAGTGTTCGTAGTGCGCGGCGATGATCTGCCAGGCCTCGTCGGCGGTCTCCACGAAATGCAGAAGATCCAGATCCTCCGGGGCGATCGTCCCGAACTCGGCCAGCGCTTCGAAGTTGACGATGCGCCGCCAGAACTGCTCGCCGAACAGGATGAGCGGGATCGGCGCCATGCGCTTGGTCTGGATCAGTGTGACGGCCTCGAAGAATTCGTCGAGCGTACCGAAGCCGCCGGGGAAGATGACGACCGCCTTCGCCCGCATCAGGAAGTGCATCTTGCGGATGGCGAAGTAGTGAAAGTTGAAGCTCAAATCCGGCGTCACATAGGGGTTCGGTGCCTGCTCATGCGGCAGGACGATATTGAGGCCGATCGTCGGCGCCCCCATTTCCGCAGCCCCCCGATTGCCGGCCTCCATGACGCCCGGCCCGCCGCCGGTCGTCACCACATATTCGCGATGCCCGTGCCGGGCGCCGTATTCGGCGCAAAGTCCGGCAAACTTGCGCGCCTCTTCGTAGTAGACGGAGGCCGCAGTGAGGTTGGCGCGCTGGGTCTCGTTGCGCGCCGCCCAGGCATCCTGACCCGGCGCCGGAATGCGGGCTCCGCCGAACATGACGATGGTCGACTGGATACCGCGCTCGGCGAGCATCATCTCGACCTTGAGGAGTTCCAACTGGAGCCGCACGGGGCGCAGTTCCTCCCGCATCATGAAGTCGTCGTCGACATAGGCGAGCCGATAGGACGGAGATTCGGACTGCGGCGTGCGCGGCACCTCGGCGGCACGTTTGCGGTCGGTCTGGCTGTCCTTCAGCGCAATCCAGGAACCGTCCTTGCTCGACTGCCGACCATTGGGGACCTTTGCCATTTTTCATGCCTTTCTTTGTCGCGATCAGGGATGCCGAATGCGCCGGCGGCTGTTTTCAACCCCGGGCGAATGCGCTAGAGCAGTGGCCAGTTCCCGATTGCGAATGCGGATATCGTCCGGTTCAACGATAGACAACGAAGTTTAAGGAATTCAGATGAACGCCACGGATCTCAGCGCCCTCGAGCACGTCGTCGAAGCGGCATTCGACAATCGCGATACGGTCAACACCTCGACCCGCGGCGAGATCCGCGACGCCGTCGAAGCGGCGCTCAACCTGCTCGACAGCGGCAAGGTTCGTGTCGCCACGCGGGGCGAGGACGGCCAGTGGACCGTGCATCAGTGGCTGAAGAAAGCCGTGCTCCTCTCCTTCCGCCTCAACGCCATGGAAGTCGTGAGCGGCGGCCCCGGCGGTTCGACCTGGTGGGACAAGGTGCCGTCCAAGTTCGAGGGCTGGAGCACCAATGAATTCGAGCGTGCCGGATTCCGCGCCGTGCCGAACGCCGTGGTCCGCCGTTCGGCCTATATCGCCCCCAACGCCATTCTGATGCCGTCCTTTGTCAATCTCGGCGCCTATGTCGGCGAAGGCACCATGGTCGACACCTGGGCGACCGTCGGCTCCTGCGCCCAGATCGGCGCACATGTGCATCTGTCGGGTGGCGTCGGCATTGGCGGTGTGCTGGAACCGATGCAGGCCGGCCCGACCATCATCGAGGACAACTGCTTCATCGGCGCACGCTCCGAAGTCGTCGAAGGCTGCATCATCCGCGAAGGTTCCGTGCTCGGCATGGGCGTCTTCATCGGCAAGTCGACGAAGATCGTCGACCGCGCCACCGGCGAGATCTCCTATGGCGAAGTGCCGCCCTATTCCGTCGTCGTCGCTGGCTCGCTGCCGTCCGACAAGACCATGCCGAACGGTCAGCCGGCCCCGAACCTCTACTGCGCGGTGATCGTCAAGCGCGTCGACGCGCAGACCCGGTCGAAGACCGGCATCAACGAACTGCTGCGGGACTGACCCATGCAGAGCCCGGCCCGGCGGCCGACCATGGGGTGGCTGCTCTTCAGCCCGTCCGGTCGCGCCGGGCGGCAGGTGTTCATTCTCGGTTGGCTCCTGTGGATGTGCCTCAACGGCGCCTCGATCGCCTCACTTGTCATGTACCAGGAGGACGAAGAGTTGTTTCGCGCGCTCAGCCTCATGTTCTTTGCCGGCGTGACGCTGTCGGTCGTATCGACCGTCATGCTGAGCATCAAACGGCTGCATGACATGGGACTGACCGGGTTTCTGGCCGTCCTTCTGTTCATTCCCGCCGTCTCGTTCGTGATCCTCTTCGTTCTCTGCCTGTGGCCGTCTGCCAACGGTGCGAACGCCTACGGGCCGGCACCCGACTGGCCCGACCGCTGAGACGCGCTTGGGCCGTGACAGCTGTCGCCCGATCGGCTAAACCTTCCTCATCCTCCAGACGGTCATGGCGGGTTTGCTGCCGGACCGCGACAGCGCCCCAGAGATCATGAACATCACCAATCCCGCCGAAGTCCTCCAGGCCCTCATCCGCTGCCCCTCCGTCACCCCCGCCGAAGGCGGCGCGCTGACCACGCTCCAGGCCATGCTCGAGCCGCTCGGCTTTGCGGTTCACCGCATGACGGCGAGCGAGCCCGGCACACCGGACATTGAAAACCTTTATGCGCGGCTCGGCAATGAAGGTCCGCATCTGATGTTCGCCGGCCATACCGACGTCGTCCCGGTCGGCAACTAGGTCGCCTGGAGCCATCCGCCCTTTGCCGGTGCGATTGCCGACGGCATGCTCTATGGTCGCGGCGCCGTCGACATGAAGGGCGGCATCGCCTGTTTCGTGACGGCACTGGCCAGACTGATCGAGCAGAAGGGCGCCCCAAAGGGATCGGTCTCGCTGCTGATTACCGGCGACGAGGAAGGTCCAGCCGTCAACGGTACCGTCAAGCTTCTGGAATGGGCAAAGCAGAAGGGCGAAAGCTGGGATGCCTGCCTGGTCGGCGAGCCGACCAATCCGGACCAGCTCGGCGACATGATCAAGATCGGCCGTCGCGGCTCGATTTCCGCGACCGTGACCGTGCGTGGCGTTCAGGGACACGCGGCCTATCCGCATCTCGCGGACAATCCGGTGCGCGGTGCGGTGCGTCTCGCCGATGCGCTCATGCATCCGCCCTTCGACCACGGCACGGACAATTTCCAGCCGTCCAACCTCGAAGTCACCTCGGTCGATGTCGGTAATCCGGCGACCAACGTGATCCCGGCGTCCGCATGCTTCAAGTTCAACATCCGCTTCAACGACCTCTGGTCGGCCGAGAGCGTGCAGGCCGAGATCCTGCGCCGGCTGGACGCGGCCGCAGCGGAAAACCATCTGCGCCCGGGCCGCGATCCGGTGGCTTACGACATCGTCTGGTCGGAGCGGCCAAGCCACGTCTTCCTGACCCGTAACAATGCCCTGATCGAATCCCTTTCGCGCGCCATCGAAACGACGACAGGGGCGACACCGCAGCTGTCGACGACAGGCGGAACGTCGGATGCGCGCTTCATCAAGGATTACTGCCCCGTCGTGGAGTTCGGCCTGGTCGGCCAGACCATGCACATGGTTGATGAACGGGTGGCCGTCGAGGATCTCGAGACGCTGACCCGCATCTACATGACGTTCATCGAGCAGTGGTTCGCCAATGCCCACGCTTAAGGAGGTCGAGTTCTACCTGACCGGCCTCTGGTTGCTGTTCAAACAGGATCCCCGGGGCCTTTCCTATCTCGACTTCTCCGACCGCGGCGCGATGCGCTCCTTCTGGGCCGTGGTCTTCGTCCTGCCAATGACGGTCCTCAGCTTCATCTGGTGGCGCGGTCTTTATCTCGAGACCCTGCCGGAGGGCATGGATGTCGGTCCGCTGTTCTTCTTCCGCCTGGGGCTGGTGGAAGTGGCCAACTGGATCGTGCCGCTGGTGCTTGTTGGCCTCCTGACATGGCTTGCCGGCATCGGCTCGAAATTCCAGTCGATCGTCGTCGTCTCGAACTGGCTGGCCGTGCCGGTATCCTATGGATACGGTCTCATCCTGCTCATGATGATGCTGGTTCCGAGCCTCACGGCCGTCGCCGTGCTTCTCTCCTACGGGCTGGCGCTCACACTGATCATCACCCTGTTCAGGATCCTGCGCATGCTGCTGGGCGACCATCGGCTGACGATCGCCACCGTGACCATGGTGCTGATCGTTCCGGCGATGATCCTCTCGGAAATGCTGGAACGATATCTCGACGTCTATCCGGTCTGACGGATCAGATCGAGCGCTGGTTGACCCGCTTCGAGAGTTCCGCCGCCGTTTCGACGCGCTCGGAGTAACGCTCCACCATATAGTCGGAGCGCTCGCGCAAGAGCAGGGTGAACTTCACCAGTTCCTCCATGACGTCGACGACGCGCTCGTAATAGGCGGACGGCTTCATTCGTCCCGCCTCGTCGAATTCCCCGAAGGCCTTCGGCACCGACGACTGGTTGGGGATGGTGAACATCCGCATCCAGCGACCGAGCACGCGCATCTGGTTGACCGTGTTGAAGCTCTGCGAGCCGCCACAGACTTGCATAAGGGCGAGCGTGCGACCCTGGGTCGGGCGGATGGCCCCCATCGACAGCGGCAGCCAGTCGATCTGGGTCTTCATGGCCCCCGACATTGCGCCGTGGCGTTCGGGCGAGCACCAGACCTGGCCTTCCGACCACAGCGACAGGTCGCGCAGTTCCTGCACCTTGGGATGGGAAGCCTCGGTGGCGTCGGCAAGCGGCAGGCCATGGGGATCGAAAACCCGCACCTCCGCACCATAGCGTCTAAGGATGCGGGCAGCTTCCTCGGTCAGCAGGCGCGAATAAGAGCGCTCGCGCAGGGATCCGTAGAGCATGAGAATGCGCGGCGGATGGGTCTTGCGTTCCGGCGTGAACAGACGGGTTTCGTCGATCGGGCGAAACTGGCTGTCATCGATGTTCGGGGTATCGGTGTCCAGGCTGTTCATTCGCCGATGTTTCCCGCCTTCACCACCTCGCCATCCTCCTTCGTGAAGGAGGTGACGGGATTGGCCAGGATCTCCAGGACCACCTCGGACGGGCGGCAGAGGCGGACGCCCTTTTCGGTCTCGACGATCGGCCGATTGATCAGGATCGGATGGGCCATCATCGCATCGACCAGTTGCGCGTCGTTCAGCCCTTCATTGTCGAGCCCCAGTTCCTCGTAAGGGGTGCCCTTCTTGCGCAACAGTGCGCGGGGAGTGATGCCCATCTTGCCGATGAGTTCCAGCAGCCGCTCCCGGCTCGGCGGCGTCTTGAGATACTCCACGACCACAGGTTCCTCGCCCGACTGGCGGATCATCGCGAGCGTGTTGCGGGACGTGCCGCAGGCGGGGTTGTGATAGATGGTGACGGGCACTGGCCACTCCATATTTCGAGAGTTCTTGAAATATGGATATGTTATTTCGACGGCGCTGACAAGCCTCCTGTGGACACGGGCACCACAGTCGCGCTCAACGCTCCTCGTCGCCGGGATAGTCCACGCGCACGAAGAACAGTCCCTCCGGCGGGGCAACCGGGCCACAGGCTGCGCGGTCGCGCGCTTCGAGAGCGGCCTGGACGTCGTCCGCCGTCATCCTCCCCTCGCCAGCCAGCTTCAGCGTCCCGGCGAAGGAGCGGATCTGGTTGTGCAGGAAGCTCTGGGCGCTGGCGCGGATCTCGATCAGGTCGCCGCTGCGGCTGACATCCAGCCGGTCCAGCGTCCGGACAGGGCTCGTGGCCTGGCAATGGGCCGAGCGGAAGGTGGTAAAGTCGTGATGGCCGACCAGCCGCTGCGCCGCCGCGTGCATGGCCTCGTGGTCGAGCGGCTTTGCCACCCACCAGGCCCGCTGCGCCTCGAGCGCCAGCCGGGCCGGCCGCGTGATGATACGGTAGAGGTAATGCCGGCGAAGGGCCGAGAAACGGGCGTCGAACGCATCATCGACCGTACGGACGTCGAGAACGGCGACGCTTTCACCGGCGAGCGCCAGATGGGCGTTCAGCGCGTTGCGCAGCTTGTAGGGAACCCAGTCGCGCGCAAGATCGACATGGATGACCTGCCCCATGGCGTGGACGCCGGAATCAGTGCGGCCGGCACCCCGGATCGAGACCGTCTCGCCGGTCAGCGACAGCACCGCCGCTTCGAGCGCCCCCTGAACCGAAGGACCGTTCTCCTGGCGCTGCCAGCCGACATAGGGGGAACCGTCATATTCGACGGTCATGCGGAAGCGCGGCATCAGGGCAGGACCGTTCCGAGTGACACAGGCGTGCCGCGCAGGAAGTCGTCGGCGTCGAGCGGCTTTCCGCCCGCCTTCTGCAGGCGTGTCAGGCGAACCGCGCCATGGCCACAGGCAATGGTCAAAGCCTGATCGAGAACAGTGCCTGCTGGCCCCTCGCCTTCAGCCAGTACCGAGCCAAGGACCTTGACCCGCTCGAGGCGACCATTCAATTCCAGCTCAAACCAGGCGCCGGGGAAAGGCGCCAGACCGCGAATGTGATTGTGCACCTCGGCCGCATCCTTGGAGAAATCGATCCGGGTCTCGCCCTTGTCGATCTTGGCGGCATAGGTCACGCCATCATCCGCTTGCGGGACCGTCGTCAGTGTGCCGGCTTCGAGCGCCGCCATGGCCTCGACCATGGCCTGCGCTCCGACCTCGCGCAAACGATCGTGCAGTTCACCGGCCGTCATGTCTTCGTTGATCGCCACCTTCCGGGTCAGGGCGACGGGGCCGGTGTCGAGCCCCTTGTCCATTTTCATGACCATCATGCCGGTCTCGGCATCGCCGGCCATAATGGCACGCTGGATCGGCGCGGCGCCACGCCATCTTGGCAGCAGCGAGGCATGGCCGTTATAGGCGCCGAGCCTCGTGCCGTTCAGGATCGCTTCCGGCAGGAGCAGACCGTAGGCGACGACGACGGCCACGTCCGCTTCGAAGGCGCAGAAGCGCTCGCGATCGCCTGCCTCGCGGAAATTCACGGGATGCAGAACCGGAAGACCCAGCTTATCAGCGGCGAGATGGACGGGGGACTTCTGCAGATCCAGACCGCGACGGCCACCCGGGCGCGGGGGCTGGGTATAGACGGCGACGATCTCGTGACCGGCAGCATGAAGCGCATCGAGCGTCGCGACGGAGAAATCGGGCGTGCCCATGAAAATGATGCGCAATGCCATGACGGTTCAATCCCTTCCGTAATCGACGCAGCAATCCGAGGGCCGGACAGGGCCTAGGATCAGAGCACCTTGGACTTTGCCGCCTTGGCGAATTTCTTGATCACCATTTCGCGCTTCAGGCGGGAAATATGGTCGATGAAGAGAACACCGTTGAGATGATCGATCTCGTGCTGAAGACAGGTCGCGAGCAGACCGTCGGCCTCGATCACCTGCTCCTTGCCGTCGCGGTCGATGGACTTGACCGTCACCTGGGCGGGACGTTCGACCTCGGCATAGTAGTCCGGGATCGAAAGGCAGCCCTCTTCGTAAACCGACCGCGCATCGGACGACTTGATGATCTCCGGATTGATGATCACCAGCGGCTGCTTCTCTTCACCCTCCTTGGAGACGTCGATCACCAGCAGGCGGCGCGCAATGCCGACCTGGATCGCGGCAAGGCCGATCCCGGGCGCGTCATACATGGTTTCGAGCATGTCGTCGGCTAGCTTCTGCAAGTCGGCATCGACGCGCTCAATCGGGGTGGAAACCTGGCGCAGCAGGGGGTCCGGAAGGATGATGAGAGGCTTGATCGTCATGCCGCTCCCTTAAACCATCTTTTGAAGCGATGGAATCGAAAAACGCGGACAGAGCCCGCGTTTTGGCTTGATCACGAAGGCCTTGGCCGTCAGGCGGCCTGCCGGCGGGGCGCGCCGCGGCGGTCGTTCGGCATGCTGTGTTCGGGGTCGGAGCGGGTGCTGAGCTGCGCCAGCAATTGGACCAGGCCCACGACCTCGCTGCGCAGGCGCTGGGTCTCGGCCGACGTCTGCTCGACCATGGTCGAGTTCTGACGCGTGAGCATGCCCATGCTCTGCGTCGCCTGGTTCACTTCCGTCAGACCGCCGGCCTGATCCTTCGCCGCGGTCGCGATCTCGGAGACGATGGCGTGGATCGTATCGATATGGCTAATCATGTCCGACAGTGCCGTGCCTGTGTTGGAAACAAGTCCCACACCCTCGTTGACCTGATTGCTGCTCTGGGAGATCAGACGCTTGATTTCCTTGGCCGCGTCGGCACTGCGCTGGGCAAGCTGGCGCACCTCCTGGGCCACGACGGCAAAACCCTTGCCCGCATCGCCCGCGCGCGCCGCCTCAACACCGGCATTGAGGGCCAGAAGATTCGTCTGGAAGGCAATTTCGTCGATGACGCCGATGATCTTGGAGATTTCGGTCGAGGACTTCTCGATCTCCGCCATGGCCGAGATCGCCTGCGCGACAACCTCGCCGGAGCTGCGGGCCTGCTGCTGGGTGTCGTGGACGGCCATCGAGGCCCGTTCCGCATTGCTCGCCGTCTGGCCGACGCTCACTGACAACTGCTGCAGGGCAGACGAGCTCTGCTGCACGCCGGCGGCCTGCTTGGCCGTGCTGTGGGCGATGTCGTCGGACGCCTTGGCGATGGTTTCGGCCCCGCTCAGGATCTCTTCCGACGCACGGCGGATCGACGCGAAGGACTCGCTGAGCCGCACGACGGTGTCGTTGTAGTCGCTCGCCATCTGCTTGAAATTCTCGGGCAGGTCGTCAGTCATCCGGTTTTCGAAGTCGCCGCGGGCGAGTGCTTCCAGACCGTGTCGAAGATGCTCCATTGCCATCTGCTGATCGGCCTCGAACTGCCGACGCTCATCCTCAAGCTGCTTGCGGCGAGCTTCGAGCGAGTCGAGATAGACAGAAATCGAATAGTCCATGTCGAGCATGGAGGCCTTGATCAGCGCGCCGAGCTTATCGGACAGGGCCTGGGCATGGTGCTTGCCGAAGGGGAAGGGCCAATGCCTGACAAGCACGCCGGCCACAAGCTCGGTCATCAGCATGGAGTAACCGCCAATGTACCAGCGCGGTTCCAGCCCGATGCGCGCATGCGCCTTGCCGATCGCGGTGACGCCCTTGACATAGGTCGGATCAAAGGCGCCCTTGGAGACCTTTTCCCAATGGGTGATCTGCGCCTGCTTGGCGGCAGCCATGTGGTCCCGGCCGGAGAAGAAGTGAGCGATCTGCGGCGTGGATGCGACCTTGGCGTAGAACTTGTCCAGAACGCCGCCGAGAATCTCTCCGAGGGTGGGACGCAGCGAATCCAATGTCTTGGATGTTTTTTGGTCGATTTCCAGGAATGCCAGACGTTCCTTCAGACTCTTGTCCGCTTCGTCACTCATCTCTTCGCCATGCCTTCTTGCGGGCGAACACGCCGCCCCTAAATTCTAACAATACCCCACAACAGTTGGTGAAATTCCTAAACGGAGCATGAATGCGGCGTACAAGAAGTCACTTTCTTGGCTCCGGCCCCTCCAGATGCGCGCCGATCGCCGCTCAACCGGCTCGTCGGACGCCCGGTGCAGTGTCCTGCAGCCGACGATGGTGTTGCGTCCTGTTGGGCTCCTGCCGATCGCGTGTCTTGAAGCTGCGCAAAGCCGAAACCAGTCGCTCCACCTCTTCTCGCAGCGTCAATGTCTGAGCCGACGTCTCCTCGACCATGGCCGCGTTCTGCTGGGTGATCGTATCCATGCTGGCGATCGCGGCGTTGACCTCACGCAGACCGCCGGACTGGTCGGACGCCGCGCTGGCGATGCCGGCAACAATTCCGTTGATCTCGCCGATCCGGCCGATGATCTGGTCGAGCGCCTCACCGGCATTGTTGACCAGGCCGACACCGGTTTGCACCTGCCCCGAGCTCTGCGAGATCAGACCCTTGATTTCGCGCGCCGCGCTCGCACATCTCTGGGCAAGCTCGCGCACTTCCTGCGCGACGACGGCAAAGCCCCGGCCAGCCTCGCCCGCACGCGCCGCTTCCACACCCGCATTGAGGGCAAGCAGGTTGGTCTGGAAGGCAATCTCGTCGATAACGCCGATGATTTTCGAGATCTCGTCCGAGGACTTCTCGATCGCCCCCATAGCGCTGACGGCACGCGTCACCACCTCACCGGACGCCCGGGCCTCGTCGAGCGCCAGGCTGACGACGCTCGCAGCCTTGTGTGCGCCGTCGGCCGCCAGCGACACATTCTGCGTCAGTTCGTGGAGCGCTGCCGTGCTCTCCTCAAGACCGGCCGCCTGCTGTTCGGTGCGCATCGCCAGATGGTTCGAGGCTTCGGAAATGGCCGTCGTCGAACGAAGAATTTCCTCTGCCGCGCTGCGCACCGTCCCGATCGTGTCGCGGAGCTTCTCGACCGAGGCATTGTAGTCGTTCGCCATGCCGACGAAATTCTCCGGCTGCTCCGGCGAAAGCTTGGCCTCGAGGTCGCCGGCCGACAGACGTGTCAGGACTTCGCTGAGCGCTGCAAGCGCGATCGCCTGCTCTTTTTCGGCCTTGGCGCGTGCATCCTCGGCCGCTTGACGCTCGGCCGCGAGAATGTCGAGATAGACCGTGATGGCGTAGTCCATGTCCAGCAGCGCTGCCTTGACCAGCACGCCGACTTCTTCGCCCAGCACTTTGCCTTGCTTACGCCCGAAGCGGGACGGCCAGCGCTCGCGCACAACCGCATGAATGAGTTGCTCCACCAGGAGCGCGTAGCCGCCAATGTACCAGCGGGGCTCTAGTCCGATGCGGGCATGCGCCTTGCCGACCGCCATTACCCCTTCGACATAGCGCTCATCGAATTGGGCGCCGGTGACGATGCTCCAGTGTCCCTCCTGGCGCTTCTTGGCTCCCTGGATGTGGTCCTCATTACGAAAGAAGGCAGCGGTCTCGGGAGTGCCCCGAACCTTCTGATAGAAGGTATCGAGCGCGGCTCCGATGTTCTTGCCGATGCTCGGGGCGAGTGCGCGGAGGGTCTGCCTGGCCTTTTCGTCCAGCCCGAGAAACTCGAGGCGGGCCCCAAGGCCGCTTCTGTCGTCGTATTTTGTCATAGTCGCCCCGACTGCTGAAGGGTTGCTGTTCATGACTGCGATTTGCACCGCATTATTAGGAGCCTATAACATACCGAGAATTGTAAATATTTAATTTAACTAATACTAAATTCATACCGTCAGACGAGATGTGACGTTTTGCATACTACCCAAACGGGCACGCCATCCTGCGCCCGATAGCAGCTGGGGCACCGGCTAAAGAGGTGTCGAAACAAAGGGAGATGACGGGCCACCGAGGCGGTCGCGCCCTATGTTCCCGATTTGATCTATCGCCGCCGGCAGAATCTGTTAGTCTTTGTTTCATGAGCTCAAACGATTTCGCCGCATTCTCCGTGGACGCCCTAGGCCTGTCCCCGACCGCCCTCGCCGGCTTGGCCGGCGCATTTTTTCTGGGGCTCCTGATCATTGTTCTTGTCTCCATCCGCCGCTCCAGCCGTCTTCGCGCAGCGCTCGAACAGGAGGCCGCCAGACGCGAGGCTGCGGCCGAAGCACGTCTTTCGGAACTGCTGAAAGCGCAGGCGGAGATGCAGGGGCGGCTCGCCGCCATGTCGGAGGTGTTCGGTCGACGGCAGTCGGAACTCAACCAGACGATCAGCCAGCGGCTGGACGGAATGACCCACCGCATCGGTGCAACGATCAGCGAGCAGACGAAATCGACGCATGAAAACCTGCGCCATCTTCAGGAGCGGCTCGCGGTGATCGATGCCGCCCAGAACAACATCCAGTCGCTCGCCAAGGATGTGGTCGGGTTGCAGGCCATCCTGTCCAACAAACAGACCCGCGGTGCCTTCGGCCAGTCGCGCATGGAGACGATCGTTGCGGACGGACTGCCGATGGGCGCCTATACATTCCAGTCGACGCTCTCGAACGGCATGCGGCCCGACTGCACGATCCGCATGCCCAACAATGCCCCGCCGCTGGTGATAGACGCAAAATTTCCGCTTGAGGCCTGGAATGCCATCCGCGACGCCCAGACGCCGGAAGAGAAGAAGCTTGCCGGACAGAGTTTCCGCCGCGACATCGAGGTACACATCCGCGATATCGCGGCGAAGTATCTGATCGCCGGCGAAACCCAGGACATGGCTTTCCTGTTCGTGCCGTCGGAATCGATCTTTGCCGAAATCCATGAGCACTATGAGCAGGTCGTCCAGAAAGCCCATCGGCTGCGCGTCGTGATCGTCTCTCCGTCGCTGCTCATGCTGTCGATCCAGGTGATCCAGGCGGTCCTGAAGGACCAGCGCATGCGCGAGCAGGCGCACCTTATCCAGGCTGAGGTCATCCACCTGATGGAAGATCTCGTGCGGCTGGACGAACGGACCCGCAAGCTGCAGGGGCATTTTCTCGCCGCCCAGAAAGATGTGGACATGATCCTCACCTCGGCGGACAAGCTTTCCAAGCGCGGCGCCCGGATCGAGGCGCTCGAATTTCAGTCGGGAGCGGCTGCGACCTTGGAGGAGGGCCAGAGATCGGTGGAAAGCCGCACCGGGCTCTTGAAACTGAGGATCGTCGACGACGAATAGGATCGGGCTTACCGATCAGGACCAGGGACGGGGAAACGCATGATCACTGTATTCGGCTCCATCAACATGGACCTCATCGCCACGACGCCGCGCTTGCCGAAGCCGGGTGAGACGGTGGCCGGATCCGGCTTTTCCACGGCCGCCGGCGGCAAGGGGGCCAATCAGGCCCTGGCCGCGCGGCGGGCGGGGTCACACGTGCGCATGATCGGGGCCGTGGGACGCGACGAATTCGCCGATCCGGCCCTGTCGCTGCTGGCCGAAGCCGGAACGGACCTTTCCGGCGTGCGCCGCGTCGAGGGGCCGACCGGCACCGCGCTCATCCTGGTCGGCGGCGACGGTGAGAACATGATCACCGTTGTGCCCGGAGCAAACAGTGCCGTCGATACCGGTGATGCGAGTGCCGCCGTCGCGGCCATGCAGCGGAGCGATCTCCTGATGCTGCAGCTTGAGGTGCCGGCGCCTGCGGTCGAGCGGGCGCTCGCGGACGCCAAGGCGCACGGCGTGACATCACTCCTCAACATCGCCCCGCTGACGGCGGATGCAGCGCGTCTCGGGCGCATGGCCGACATCGTGATCGCCAACGAAACCGAATTCGAGCGGCTGGCCGGCCGCGAGGGTCTGAGCGCGAGCGAGCGGGAAGAGACCCTGATGCGCCTGCACGGGGAGACCGGGCAGACGTTGATCGTGACGCTCGGCGGCGACGGCGTGATTGCGGCCCGGGACGGGCATCTCCACAGGACCCAGGGGCTGGCGATCGAGCCCGTCGACACGGTCGGCGCCGGCGACACCTTCTGCGGCTATCTCGCCGCCAGCCTGGATCAGGGGCTTGGCTTCGAAACAGCCCTCCGCCGCGCGGCCGTCGCCGGATCGCTCGCTTGCCTGAAACACGGCGCCCAGCCCTCCATTCCGGCCTCTGCAGAGGTGACCGAACGGCTTTGATGCCGCCAACGGGATAGAGGGCGTCGCATCGGTTGCAGGACAATGACCGAATAGCAAAAAAAGTGTCTACGGCTTCAAAAGTCTTTAAACTTTAGCCTATCATAGTGTGGCGGATTGGCGTGCGCTCTCGGCTTCGGGAGCGCGCTTACGCACCATGATGGCGCGGACCTACCGGTTGCATTCTCCAGCCTCCCCGGCTTTTCCGTATCCCGAGGTTCCCATGTTGAAGTTCATCTCGCGTTCGATCGCGGCGAAACTGCTCGTAGTTACCGGCGTCGCCATTGCCGCCGTTCTGTTTGTTTCCAATCTCATTCTGATCACGCAGACGCGCGATCGCGTTCAGAACCTGACGATGGAGCAGGCCAATTCTGAAGCGAAGGCGATCGCCAACGGCGTGGCGGCCGATCTCGGTGAGTTGGCAAGCGCTGCCCGCTCGATGTCCGGTGTGATCGGTCGCGGTCACGAAGGAACCACCTTCGACCGCAAGGGCGCAATCAACCTGCTCAAGGCCAATGTCGACCAGAACCCGTTCGCCTTCGGCAGCTGGTTTGCAGAGGAGATCAAGGCCTTTGACGGTCGTCAGGAAGATGTCGTCGGCAACAAGGAACTCGGTGCCAACGAAGTCGGCGTGTTCACGCCCTACTGGTCGAAGGATCGCAACGGCAATATCCAGTTCTCAACCTTCAAGAACGACTACGAAGCCGAGTGGTATGCCCTGGCAAAAGCAACGGGCAAGGGTGCAATTACCGCTCCCTATCAGTCGCAGGATACCGACGTGCCGGTGACGATGACCTCAATCGCCTATCCGGTCATGTCTGCGGGCAAGCTGATTGGCGTCACGGGTGTCGACGTCTCGCTGGCCTCGCTCTCGGACAAGCTGAAGGCCCTGCGTCCGTTCGAAACCGGCCGCGTCATGCTCGTCTCCCAGAACGGCCAGTGGGTCGTTGCCCCTTCCGACGACCTGATGATGAAGCCCTATGAAGGCGAGGGCGCCGACGCGCTGAAGACCGCCCTGTCGTCCGGCACCTCGCACCTCGTCTCCGACCTCCAGATCGAAGGCCAGGAAGGTTTTGACCGACTGCTCTTCCCGTTCGCCGTTCCCGGCGTCAACACCAACTGGGCCGTCATTATCGACATTCCGCACAGCGCCACCGGAGCCGCCGTGGAAGCACAGACGATCATGATGATCGTTGCCGGCACCGCCGTCCTCGGCGCGGTGATGGCCGCCTTGTTCTTCGCGGTTCGTGCCTTCGCCCAGAAGCCACTCCACGGTCTGATCCGTGACGTCAACCGGCTGGGCCGCGGCGAATATGCCGAGGCCGTCAGCGGCCAGGAGCGCGCAGACGAACTCGGTCTTGTCGCTAAGGCCCTGGAAGGGTTCCGTCACCGCCTCGCCGAGAGCCGCCAGCTCGAAAGCGAAGCCGAACATCAGCGCAATGCCGCCGATTCCGAACGTCGCCGTTCCGAACAGGAGCGCACGGAATCGCTTAACGTCCAGCAGCATGTCGTCGGCGTTCTCGGAACCGGCCTGTCGCAGCTGTCGCAGGGCAATCTCGGCTATCGCATCGAGGACGAGTTCCCCGGCGAATATGCCGCCCTCAAGCGCGACTTCAACGACGCACTGGCCAGCCTCGAGACCACGATCGGGGCCGTCAACGCCAGCGTCGTCAACATCGGTGCCGGCTCGGGCGAGATTGCGGAAAGCGCCGCGGATCTGTCCAAGCGCACCGAACAGCAGGCCGCAAGCCTCGAAGAAACGGCAGCGGCCCTGAACGAACTGACCGAGCAGGTCAATGCCAGCGCCGTCAACGCCAACACCGCGGCAGCAACCGTCAACCTTGCCTGTCAGGATGCAGAGCGTTCCGGCGAGGTCGTACAGAAGGCCGTCACCTCGATGCACGGCATTGCCCAGTCCTCTCAGGAGATCTCGCGCATCATCGGCGTGATCGACGAGATTGCCTTCCAGACCAACCTTCTGGCGCTCAACGCCGGCGTCGAGGCCGCGCGTGCCGGGGAAGCCGGCAAGGGCTTTGCGGTCGTTGCCCAGGAAGTGCGCGAGCTTGCCCAGCGCTCGGCCGGTGCCGCCAAGGAGATCAAGACCCTGATCACCACCTCCGGCGCTCAGGTGAAGGATGGGGTCGAGCTCGTCGGCCAGGCCGGCCAGACGCTGCACAAGATCGCCGACCAGGTCATGCAGATCAACGACCTGATCCGCCAGATCTCGGCGTCCGCCAGCGAGCAGGCGTCGGGCCTCAAGGAGATCAACTCGGCCGTCAACCAGATGGACCAGGTGACCCAGCAGAATGCGGCGATGGTCGAGGAAACGACTGCTGCCAGCATGACGCTGAAGAACGAGTCGGAAAACCTGCGCGAGCTCGTGTCGCGCTTCACGGTCTCGGGCGCGAACGCCTATCGCAACGCCCCGCAGAACCTGTCGGCATCGCTGACCTCGGTTGCCCGCACCATGCGCACGGCCGCTCCGAGCGCAGCGGCAGCGGCGCCGCGTGCGGCCGTCAAGCGCGCCATCTCCGTCGGCTCCGCCGCGGTCGCCGACGATTGGCAGGAATTCTGAGCCACACCAAGGTTTGGAGCATCAACGAGAAAGGCCGCCGGAGCGATCCGGCGGCCTTTTTCAATTTCACTGACCGTCAGAGGCGGCCGAAGCGGTCGATCAGCAGATCGAAGAAACCATCCGCATCGGCGTTGCGCATGACCTGAGCATTGGCCTTGCGCCCGGACACGCGCCACCAGTCGACCACGGTCATGCCAACGGTCAGCTCCGACTGCGTCTCGATCTCGACATTGCAGTGACGGCCGGAGAAAAGTTCCGGCTTCAGCAGGTAGGCGATCACCGTCGGGTCGTGTAGCGGACCGCCATCGGAGCCGTACTTCTCCTCATCGAACCGCTCGAAGAATTCCAGCCATTCAACCATGACCTTCGCCGGCCGCGTGCCGAGCGCCGCGATGCGGGCGACGCGTGCCTTGGTCGTCATCAGCTGGTGCGTCACGTCGAGCGGCATCATGACCAGCGGAATGCCCGAACGGAAGACGATCTCGGCAGCCTGCGGGTCGACATAGATGTTGAACTCGGCGGCCGGGGTGATGTTGCCACCCTCGAAGAAACCGCCGCCCATCAGCACCAGTTCGCGAATGCGCGGCGCGATGTCGGGCGCCTTCTTCAGCGCCAGGCCGATATTGGTCAACGGTCCCAGCGTGCAGAGGGTCACGCTGCCCTCCGGCTCCCGACGCAGGGTCTCGATGATGAAGTCCACCGCGTGCTGCGGCATCACTGCCATTCGGGGCTCATCGAGAACGGCGCCGTCGAGGCCGGTCTTGCCGTGCACGTGCTCGGCCGTCACCAACGCGCGTTCGATCGGCCGGTCGGCACCCTCGTAGACGGCGATGTCGGCCCGGTTGCAGAGCTCGCAGACAATACGGGCATTGCGGCTGGTCAACCGAAGCGGAACGTTGCCGGCGACTGTCGTGATCCCGAGGATCTCAAGCTCGGCGGGACTTGCGAAGGCAAGCATCAGCGCCGCTGCGTCGTCCTGGCCGGGGTCGGTGTCGATGATAATCTTTCTACGTTCCGTCATGCATCCGATCTCAAATTTGAAAGCTCGCCAGTTGAGCCTGACCGTGACGCTTGTCAAGTTCCGAGACGCTTGCGGAGCGTCGTCATGCGACCCATATTTGGGTACGACCACAACGTTTCAGACTGAAGATCAGCGCTGGACAAGGACGATCAATGAGAAGCACCAAGACATCGGCGCGCCCGTTGCTGATCGGGTTTGGGATGGGCGATCCGACCGCCGGTCGCTCCGTCCGGCAGAACGACGGCTACCCTCCCTTCGACATAGAGCGACTGCGCAGTGACGGTGCCACCGGCGAGCGTCTGCGGATCACGCTTGCGGTTGCCGGCTTTGGCGAAGACGAACTCGAAGTCCTCGTCGAGGCCGGGCAACTGCTGATCCGCGGGCGACAGGCCGAACGGGAAGAGCCGAACTATCTCTTCCGCGGTATTGCGGCGCGGCAGTTCCAGCGCGTGTTCCTGCTTGAGGCAGGTATGGACATCCTCAGCGCCACCTTGCGAAACGGCCTTCTTTCAATCGACCTTATCCGCCCTCAGGCGGTACAGATGGTGCGAAAAATTAACATTTCCTCGGCACAGTAAGGGTTAACGGCATGATCGTGCCGTGGCTCCCTGACGTGGCGGAGGATCGGAATGTTGATGAGAGAAGTGAACGCGCGCCTGACCCAATCCGAACTGGCGCATCTTGGTGCCGGTGAAGTCGGATATATCCGCAAGATGCGCTCCGACGAAGTTTCCCGCTGCTTCCCCGAGGCACCGGATGTCGATCCCAGTCTCGATCTGTGGGCGCTGTTTGCCGCGGACGGTACGCCGATCCTTCTGACCGACAATCGTTCCAGCACCTTCTACAAGGCTGCCGAGGACGACCTGAAGACGGTCAGCCTGCACTGACCCTTTCCCATTATCGCCTGCGGAATGTGAGATAGGCAGAGGCGCGGCCTTCGCGCTTCGCCTTGGCCTCGTAGCGCGTGCCCGGCCAGCCGGCAAAGGGCGTCAGCCAGTCGGCCGCATTGCGCGCCGTCCATTCGAAGCCGCCATGCTGCTGGCAATGCTGCAGCGTCCAGTTGACATAGGTGTCGATGTCGGAGGCGAAGCAGAACAGCCCGCCCGGCTTCAGCACGCGGTGGAAACGCTCCAGGTTGACCTGCGAGACGAAGCGTCGCTTCCAGTGCTTCTTTTTCGGCCAGGGGTCGGGATAGAGCAGCTCGATCTGGTCGATCGAGCCTTCGGGCAGCCAGTCGAGCAGCTGCGTCGCGTCATCGTCGTGCACGCGAATGTTCTTCAGCCCCTCCGCCTCGACCACTGCCAGGAGCTTGGCCATGGAGTTCACGAAGGGCTCGACGCCGATGAAACCGGTATCGGGGTTGGTGCGGGCTCGGTGAACGAGATGCTCGCCGCCACCGAACCCGATTTCTAGGCGAACCTTGTCGACGGGAAGCGGAAACAGCGCCTTGATGTCTTGCGGCGGCTCGGCCGTCAGGTCGACTTTCAGCTCTGGCAGGAGGGTCTCCATCCTCTCGACCTGCTGGTCGCGCAATGGCTTTCCCTTGCGTCGACCGAAGAATGCCTCGGTCGACCGTGTCCTGCGTTCCGCTTCTGTCATTTCGCCTTAAGCCTTGAGAGCATCCTTGAGCGGCTTGACGAGATCGAGCTTCTCCCAGGAGAAGGAGCCGTCACGGCCAGCCTTGCGGCCAAAATGGCCATAGGCGGACGTCTTAGCATAGATCGGCTTGTTCAGGTCAAGATGGCGACGGATGCCGGACGGGGAAAGATCCATGACCTTGCGGATCGCGGTCTCGACCTCATCCTCGGTTACCTTGCCGGTACCATGCAGGTCGACATAGATCGACAGCGGCTGGGCAATGCCGATGGCGTAGGAAATCTGGATCGTGCAGCGATCGGCGAGACCGGCGGCAACCACGTTTTTTGCCAGATAGCGGGCGGCATAGGCGGCCGAGCGGTCGACCTTGGTCGTGTCCTTGCCGGAGAAGGCGCCGCCGCCATGCGGGGCCGCACCGCCATAGGTGTCGACGATGATCTTGCGACCGGTGAGGCCGGCATCACCATCCGGGCCGCCGATGACGAACTTGCCGGTCGGGTTGACATACCACTTGCAGTCATCGGCGATCTTCAGGTCGCCCAGCGCTTCGCGGATGTAGGGTTCAACGACGGAACGAACCTTGGCCGAATCCCAGCTCTCGTCGAGGTGCTGGGTCGAAAGCACGATCGACGCCACTTCAGCCGGTTTGCCGTCGATGTAACGGACGGTCACCTGGCTCTTGGCATCGGGGCCGAGCTTTGCAGCCTCGCCCTCGCCCTTCTTGCGGGCGGCGGCGAGCAGCTGGAGAATGCGGTGCGAATAATAGATCGGCGCCGGCATCAGATCAGGCGTTTCGCGGCAGGCATAACCGAACATGATGCCCTGGTCGCCGGCGCCCTCGCTGTTGCTGTGGTCGGCGGCCTTGTCGACGCCCTGCGCGATATGCGCCGACTGAGAGTGAAGAAGCACGTCGATGCGCGCCGTCTTCCAGTGGAAGCCGTCCTGCTCATAGCCAATATCGCGGATCGCCTTGCGGGCGGCCGACTTGAACTTCGACGGGTTGATGACCTTGTTGCCATCCTTGTCGGTCTTCATCAGGCTGTCGGGCAGACGGACCTCGCCGGCGATCACGACGCGGTTTGTGGTCGCCAGGGTTTCGCAGGCAATACGCACGTTCCAGGGATCCTCACCGGTTTTTGCGGCTTCGCGATAGACCAGGTCGACGATTTCATCGGAGATGCGGTCACAGACTTTGTCCGGGTGACCTTCGGATACGGATTCACTGGTGAAAAGATAGTTCGCGCGCATGCGGGATTCCCCTCAAAGAACAGGCCTTGCCTTTGTTAGTCAGTTCGACGCCGAAAGACAAGCAGACAACGACATAAATATATCTTTATATCAACATTTCGCTGCACCGAGCGCATAAAAAAAGCGGCCCGAAAGCCGCTCTCTTTGTGACGCATTGATGACATTCAAGTGGGTCAGTCGGCATCTGCCTCTGCGGCAAGTGCCTTGACGAGGTCGACCAGCTTGCGGCGGACCTTGGGATCACTGATCTTCACGAAAGCGCGGTTGAGCTGCAGCCCTTCGGACGACGAGAGGAAATCGACCACATAGTTGGAGCTCGATGCTTCGGCCATGCCACTGGCACCCGAGGACTGCTCGCCCGGAGCGTCTTCGAAGAAGAACGACACCGGGACATTCAGAATACTGGAGATATTCTGAAGACGGCTGGCGCCGACGCGGTTGGTGCCCTTTTCATATTTCTGGATCTGCTGGAAGGTGATCCCGAGGCTTTCGCCCAGTTTCTCCTGGCTCATACCCAGCATGGTGCGGCGAAGACGAATCCGGCTGCCGACATGAATGTCGATCGGGTTCGGCTTCTTTTTATTCTCGATCATTTTTCGATCCTGACAAGTGTTGGCAATTCCACCATAACCCTTTGCGCCGGACGATCATAACGTGGCGTTGCACACGCCATTCATGAGACTTTGACCATACGTATGGATCCATGGATAATTCCACTATGCAATTTTAGGGGTTTTTGGTCAATTGATGCGAAAAATAAAACCCAAGCGTGAAACACCCGCAGCTAATGCGACGGCAAGAATAACCAACCAGAAGTTTAGACCACGGTCCGCGTTGTTCCATATTGAAACACTAGAGACACCGAAAGTTGAATCCACGGCTCCTCGAGCGTCAAGCGCAGCACCTGCGACAATTCTTCCCAGGGGATCGACAACGGCAGAAATACCGCTATTGGCGCTGCGAACAAGCGGCAAACCGGTCTCGACGGCGCGCAGACGCGCCTGCTGGAAGTGCTGGTATGGTCCCGGCGTCGCCCCGAACCAGGCATCATTCGTCAGATTGATGACGGCGGAAACCCTGCCCGGCGGGATCTCGACCTCATCGGGAAAGATGATCTCGTAGCAGATCAGCGGATAGAGGCCGAGACCCGACGGCAGGGTCAGAAGCGAGCGTTGCGGCGCAGCAGAGAAACCACCGGGCAGGCTGATCAGATTGTCGAAGCCGAAGCGCCGCAAGACTCCCTCGTAAGGGACGTATTCGCCGAACGGGGTTAGGTGCACTTTGTCTGAGGCCGACAGGATCTGCCCCTTGTCATCGATGACATAGACGGAATTGTAGAAACGCGGCGGCTGTCCTGCCCCCTGATCCTCCGCGCGCACCGCACCGGTGACCAGGACCTGGCCATCCTTGAGCATGTCGCCGATGCGGGCCAGCGCGTCGGGATGGTCGGTGAGGATGAATGGGACTGAGGTTTCCGGCCAGACAATGATGTCGGGCTGCGGTTTGCCCGGCTCGACCGGCTGTGCCGACAGCGCGAGGTGCTCGTTGAAGACGTCGATGCGATCGGCATTCTCGAGCTTCTTCGCCTGATCGATGACCGGCTGTACCAGCCTGACCGTGAGCGTCTCGGCCCCTTCGGGCAAAGGCTGGTGGAGCCTGAAGGCGCCATAGCCGACATGGGCGACAGCAATGGCGACCGCCAGCACCAGTCCGGGAACCTGCCCCTTTCGGGTCCCGAGAAGGGCAGGCGCCGAGAAGACGAAGACGGCCAGCGTGCTGACACCGAACAGCCCCAGCGGAGCGGCCGATTGCATCATCAGCGGGATGGGCATGGCACCATAGCCGATGGCGTTCCACGGAAAGCCGGTGGCCACGAAGCTTCGCAGCCATTCGGCCAGGCCGAAGCCTGCGGCAAGCGCCGCGATCCGCCCCATACTGTCAGACCAGACCAATCGCGCTAACAGGGTCGCCAGGCCGTAGAAGAGCCCGAGCACCGCAGGTAGTCCGAGCACGGCGAGCGGCAAGGCCCAGGCAAACTGGTCAGCCTCGATCAGCAGGGCATTGCCGAGCCACCAGAGGCCGGCAGTGAAGTAACCGAAGCCGAACAGCCAGCCGGTCACGAAGGCCGAGCGCAGACCAATGGAGTGGCTGCGGTCCGGATTGCCTGAGATCCCGTCCAGCAGCCAGACGAGAACAGAGAAGGACACGAAGAGCACAGCAAAGAAGCCGACAGGCGGAAGCGCAAGCGCGCCGAGCGCGCCGGCGAGAAAGGCCAGCCCGGCCCGCCTCACTCCCGCGAGCAGCATGATTCTTCCGGCCAGCCGTTCCATGCCTCGTCCCCTTCCACGTCCGCGAATCACTTCGCCGGCAGTGTTCCAAAAAACACCGGACTTGTCCTGCGTGCAGGCGTGGTTTGCCGGACGCCGGGTTCAGGCGTGGTTGTCGGCGTCGCTTGGCAGAGGCTCATCCATCAGGGCGGCCGAGGCCGGCGTGCGGGCGATGCCCGGCCCGGTTACGGGCTCCGCGTCCCCCTTGACGACGCGCCGTCGGGCTGCCGGTCGCTTGCGGACGATGCGCACGCGCTTGATGCGGCGGGGATCGGCATCGAGAATGTGGAACTCGAAGCCCGGCAGGGCCTGGACGACCTCGCCGCGCACCGGAATCCGGCCGAGCGCCGCGAAGATCAGGCCGCCGAGCGTGTCGACGTCATCGAGCTGGTCGCGAACATCGAAGTCGGGCCCGATCGCCTCGGCGATTTCCTCGAGCTCGACGCGGGCATCGGCCACCAGCACATCGTCGGTCACGCGGCTGAACATCGCCTCTTCGTCATCGTGCTCGTCCTCGATGTCGCCGATGACCATCTCGACGATATCCTCGTGCGACACGAGCCCGTCGGTTCCGCCATACTCGTCGATCACCAGCGCGATCTGGGTCCGGGCCGCCTGCATCCGGCTCAACAGGTCGGAAGCCAGCATGGAGGGGGGCACGAACAGGATGGAGCGGACGATACCGCACTCGGCGACCGTCTTCGAAAGATCGACGCGGCTCAGATCGAAATCCGTCTTGGCGGCGCGGGGGGATTTCTCGTTCTTCTCGGTCGTTGTCTTGTCGGCAGCGGCCTGGGCGCCACGCGACCCGTTCCGCCGCTTGTTGCGGGCCTGCTTGGTCACGTAGGAGAGTAGGTCGCGGATGTGGACCATGCCGCGCGGATCGTCCAGCGTGTCGCAATAGACGGGCATGCGCGAGCGGCCGGATTCTTCAAAGATCACCATCAGCTCGCCGATGCTGACGCTCTGGTCGACGGCCTCGATATCGACGCGGGGCACCATGACGTCCTCGACGCGGACCTCGCGGAAACGCAGGATGTTGTGCAGCATCGCCCGCTCCTCGGGCGTGAACACGTCGCCGGTGCCGGCATCGGCGCGCAGCGCATCGGTCAGGTCCTCGCGCAGGCTGGAAGTCTGCGAAGGCCGCAGAATACGGGCGGCGCGCGCCCAGAAGGAGGTTTGGTTCCGGCCGGAATGATCCGGCCGCGAAGGACTGCCGCCTTCTTCGGAAGAGGAACCGTCCGATCCCTCATTGGCCTCCGGGGCCGTTCTCGTCGAAAAATCGCTCATTATTCCAAACTGTCAAACCGGGTCCTGGCCCGCATAGGGATCAGATAAGCCAAGCGAAGACAAAATGCGAGTCTCGATGCTCTCCATTCTTTCCGCCTCCTCGGCCTCCATGTGGTCATAGCCGAAAAGATGCAGGAAACCATGCACCATCAGATGGGTGAGATGCTCATCGAAGCTCTTGTCGAGATCGGCCGCCTCCCGTTCCACCGTCTCGCGGGCGATGACGATGTCGCCCAGCATCGGGCCCGGCTTGCCGCCAGGGGCCAGCGGAAAGGCCGGAAAGGACAGCACATTGGTCGGCTTGTCCTGGCCACGCCATTCCGCATTGATCTCCTGCACCTGCGCATCATCGGAAAAGACCAGAGACACTTCGGGCGAAGACGGCGGAAAGGGTTGCTTTTCCTCGCTCGCCAAGAAGGCGGCGGCCGCCTCCAGCACGCGGCCAGAAAGGGCCTCCAGTTCAGCTTCGTCCGGCCAACCGTCGGCTTCAACGGCAATCTGTATGTCGAGTTTCGGCATCATCTCCATCCGACCTAGCGGTCGGTCTGCTCACTTTCGTCCTGGACCGCATACTGCGCGTCATAGGCCTTGACGATACGGCCCACCAGCGGATGGCGCACGACGTCGGCATCCTTGAAGCGCACGAAGGAGACGCCCTCCACGCCCTTGAGGATCTGCAGCGCCTCGACCAGCCCGGATTTCACCCCGCGTGGCAAGTCGACCTGGCTCGGATCGCCGGTGATGATCATGCGGCCGTTCTCCCCGAGACGGGTCAGGAACATCTTCATCTGCATCGAAGTGGTGTTCTGCGCCTCATCAAGGATGATCGCGGCGTTGGCGAGCGTGCGCCCGCGCATGAAGGCGAGCGGCGCGATTTCGATGACGCCGGCGGTGATCGCCCGCTCGACCTTGTCGCCGGGGATCATGTCGTAGAGGGCGTCATAGAGGGGACGCAGATAGGGATCGACCTTTTCCTTCATGTCGCCCGGCAGAAAGCCAAGGCGCTCGCCGGCCTCGACGGCAGGGCGCGACAGCACGATTCGATCGACCACGCCGCGTTCCAGCAGCTGGGCGGCATGCGCAACGGCGAGATAGGTCTTGCCCGTGCCGGCCGGTCCGACGCCGAATACCAGCTCGGACCGCTCGAGCGCGCGCATGTAGGCGTCCTGCGTCGGGGTGCGGGCGGAGATGGTCTTCTTGCGGGTGGCGATCTGCGCCATGGACAGCTTCGCCTTGCGCTCCATCGTCGGAAGGGTCAGCTGATCGTCGGCGGCAACCGCCATGCGGATCGCGCCCTCGACGTCGGAGGTTTCCACCGAGCCGCCGCTCTGCAGCCGCGCATAAAGGAAATCCAGAGCGCGCCGCGCCTGATTGGTCGCCAGCAGTTCGCCGGAAATCGATACCGAATTCCCCCGGGCGCGCGCCTGGATCTGCAGCCGGTCTTCGAGCAGCTTCAGGTTCTGGTCGAACTGGCCAAAAAGCTCGCTGGCGAAACGATTGTTCTCGAACGTCAAGATGAAGTGATTGGCGTCGGTCACGGCGGCATTGAGGTTGCGTGAGGATGAAGAAATCACTTCTTGTGCGTTCAAGCGATCAGGCTCCTGTTCGATCAGGTCTTGGCCCTCACTCTAACCCTCTGCCACCTCGGCAAACAAGCTGTTCGGGCCGGCTGCGGTGATTCGTACATTGATAATGTCACCGATTTTCGACGCCATTGCATCAACATTCACGGATTGCAGCCAAGGCGATCGTCCGATCAATTGGCCGGGCATGCGACCGGGCTTTTCCAGAAGTAAGTCGATTTCGCGCCCGATCAAGGAGCGGGTGAAATCCTGCTGCTGTTTCAGCAGCAATTCCTGAAGCCTTGCTAAGCGTTCGACCTTGACCTCTTCGGCCACATGATCGGGCAGATCGGCACCCGGCGTGCCCGGACGGGTCGAGTATTTGAAGGAATAGGCCTGGGCGTAGCCGACGGTTTCGACCAGATCCATGGTGGCCTGGAAATCCTCTTCCGTCTCGCCGGGAAAGCCGACGATGAAGTCGCCGGATAGCGCAATGTCGGGCCGGGCGGCGCGAATGCGCTCGACGAGCGCGATGTATTCCGAGGCCTTGTGGCGCCGGTTCATGGCTTTCAGGATGCGGTCGGAACCCGCCTGCACTGGCAGATGCAGATAGGGCATCAGCATCCTGAGGTCGCGATGCGCCTCGATCAGCCGGTCGTCCATGTCGCGGGGGTGGCTGGTGGTATAGCGCAGCCGGGCAAGCCCGGGGATCTCGGACAGCCGATAGAGCAGGTCGCCGAGGCCGATATCGCGGCCCATGGCATCGGTACCGTGCCAGGCATTGACGTTCTGGCCGAGCAGGGTGAGCTCACGCACGCCTTCGGCAACGAGCTTTTCGGCCTCGGCGACAATCTGGGCCAGCGGCCGCGACACTTCCGAACCGCGCGTATAGGGCACGACGCAGAAGGTGCAGAACTTGTCGCAGCCCTCCTGCACCGTCAGGAAGGCGGTAACGCTGCGCGGACGGCCCTTGACCTTGGCCGGGTCCGGCAGATGCTCAAATTTGTCCTCGAGCGCATATTCAGTATCGACGACACGCTCGCCGGTGCGCGCCCTGCGCAGCGCCTGCGGCAGCCGGTGATAGGTCTGTGGGCCGATCACCACATCCACGGCGGGTTCGCGACGGGCGATCTCGTCGCCCTCGGCCTGGGCGACGCATCCGGCGACACCGATCATGAATTCGCGGCCCTCGGCGGCCCGGGCCTTCTTCGTCTCGCGCAGGCGGCCAAGCGCGGAATAGACCTTCTCGGCCGCCTTCTCGCGGATGTGGCAGGTGTTGAGGAGGACCAGGTCGGCATCCTCCATGACTTCGGTCGGCACATAGCCTTCGGCTGCCAGCGCATCAGACATGCGGCCGGAATCGTAGACGTTCATCTGGCAGCCATAGGTCTTGATGAAGACCTTGCGTTCGCCGGCCGGGGCGCCCTGCGGCTGAGCCGTGGCGGCAAGAGATGCGGTATCCTGTGTCATGCCGGGCTATTTAGTGGTTTTTGCCCGCGGATTAAACCGAAAAGTGGTGCCTTTCGCTCAGCGCCACAGTCGGCCGCGCAGATGATCGAGCAACATGCCGCGAATCCGCTTTTCAACAAGGGCAGCCACCTGCTTGCGATTGCCACCCTGGCGATACTCCACGACCTCGCCGAAGCTGACATCGACGTCGATCGCGCCGCTCTTCAAGACACCAATCAGATGCGGCACCATGCCGACATCGCCGGGCCAGCCGGCCAGCGGGCGATGATAGCGGCCCATCGGCATTCCGTGGATCCGGGTATAGGCGATGGCCACCGGCTGGACATAGACCACGCCCTCAGGCGCAAGCGGCAGCGCGGCAGCGGCAGCCCCGAACAGCGAGGTTTTCACTTCGAGCACGCGATTTCCGTCTGACGTCGTTCCTTCCGGAAACAGAACGACAATCTCGCCGTCGGCCATGCGCTCGGCGATCTCGCTCACCTGATCGCCCGTGCGGCGCTTCTCTTCGCGCACAACGAAGATACTCTTCTGCAGCTTGGCCAGCGTCCCGAAAACCGGCCAATTGGCCACCTCCGTCTTGGCGATGAAGACCACGTCGGCAAGCGCGCCGAGCACAAGGATGTCCTTCCAGGATGCGTGATTGGCGGCGATCATCAGCGGACGGTGGCGCTCCAGCGTGCCATGCGAGCGGATGCGGATGCCGATCAGCCGACAGGCCATCCTGTGCCACAGGCGTGGTAGACGACGGCGCAGCCTCCAGTCGAAGCGCAGCGCCAGAAGCTGAACGGGCGCCAGGACAAGAGTCACGGCCAGAATGACCAGCAGGGAGAGCCCGACCCTGATCCAGTTGATCACGCGAACACCCTCGACGGCTCGGGCATCGTTCAGCCTTCGTCCTTCGCGAGCGGGACACCGTAGAGTTCGAGCCGGTGATCGACGAGGCGGAACCCATGTTCGCGGGCGATCCGCTCCTGCAGCGCCTCGATCTCCGGCGAGTGGAACTCAATCACCACGCCGGTCTTCAGGTCGATGAGATGATCGTGATGTTCTTCCGGGACGGTCTCGTAGCGGGAGCGCCCGTCGCGGAAATCGTGCCGTTCGATGATGCCGGCATCCTCGAACAGCTTGACCGTTCGGTAGACCGTGCTGATCGATATCTTTGCGTCGATCTTGACGGAACGCCGGTAAAGTTCCTCGACATCCGGATGGTCCGCGGATTCCTCGAGAATCCGCGCAATGATGCGGCGTTGCTCGGTCATGCGCATACCGCGCTCGACGCACAATTCTTCCAGCGATTTCGGCGCTTCGCTCATGGCGACCGTCTCCCGCGCATGTCGGATGTATGACAGAGGCAACTAGCGAAGATCACGACGCATGACAAGCGCAGACGACCGCCGTCCGCTTGCATCGGCATAATAGGCAGGCCGCTCACCGGCCTTTTGGAAACCAAGCTTGCGATAGAGACCCAGCGCCGCCTCGTTGCCGTCGTCGACCTCGAGGAACATGGCTTCTCCGCCGCGCCCGCGCGCCTCGCGCATCGCCGCCTGCATCAGTCGCCAGCCGAGACCGAAACGGGCGAACTTCTCGCCGACCGCAATCGTCAGGATTTCCGCCTCGCCTGCCGTTTCGCGGGCGAGCACGAAACCGGCAAGCGGCGCCTTGAAGATCAGCGTATTGGTCTGCCACACGACGAAGCCGAAGGAACTCGGCTGCAACAGCAGGCTCAGGAACTCACCGTCATTCCACGCCTTCGAAAACCGCTGGGCATGCACTTCCGCCACAGCGGCACAGTGCTCGGGGGCCATGGGCACGATTTCGAATTCGGGTTTTCGCTTAAGATAGGTGTCCAGCATCGGTCTTCACGCTCGGGAAACGGCAAATCCCGTTTGCGGTTTTGCATCGGGGCCACGCAAGTATAGCGGCTTCGGCTTGCCCACAGCTGTCGCGTCTGCGCCAAGGCGCGCGATGACGGCAATCGCGAAGCGGTCCTTCTCCGTCTCGGCCTGCGGATCGACCAGCAAGGCTGCCGCGGAACCGACGAGCTGCCATTGGTCGGAGGCGGCGATATCCAGGAAGCGATCCAGCGAGACCATTTCCGGTTCCGCGAGCGGCTGGCGCGTCGCCGAGAAGGGCTGGACATAGACTTCGGCGCGCTTGGCATCGATGGCGGCGAGCACCGGGCTGCCGGTTTCTTCCGCCATGCCCGCAAGAACGGCCAGCGTCGACACCCCGACGGCCTCGATCCCGAGGGAGAGAGCAAGCCCGCGTGCGGCAGCCACACCCACACGGATGCCGGTGAAGGAACCCGGCCCGACCGTCACGGCGATGCGTTCGACTTTCGAAAGCGGAAGCCCTGCCTCGTCCAGCACGGCATCGATGGTCGCCATCAGCTTTTCCGCGTGCCCGCGACCGATCATCTCGGTTCTCTCGGCCAGAAGACGCCGAGTGGCGCCGTCATAGACGGCTGCGGAACAATCGACGCCGGCCGTATCGATCGCCAGTACGATCATTCCCTGCCCCCTGTGGCCCGTGCTTAGACGGCCTCGACTTCCTGAACCTCGGGCACGAAATGGCGCAGGAGATTCTGTACGCCGTGCTTCAACGTTGCCGTGGAAGACGGGCAGCCGGAGCAGGCGCCCTTCATGTTGAGGTAGACCTTGCCGTTCTTGAAGCCGCGGAAGGTGATGTCACCGCCATCCTGGGCGACGGCCGGGCGAACACGGGTTTCCAGCAGTTCCTTGATGGTGGCGACGATCGTCTCGTCGCCGGCCTCGAAGAACTCCTCGTCATCGTCCATATCGTTGGCGGCAGCCGCAGAGCCCATCACCTTCGCACCGCTCATGAAGTGCTCCATGATGGTGCCGAGGATCGCCGGCTTCAGGTGCTGCCATTCCGGGCCATCCTTCGTCACTGTGACGAAGTCGTAGCCAAAAAAGACGCCGGTGACGCCGGGAACGGCAAAGATCCGCGCGGCCAGCGGCGAGACGGCAGCGCTTTCGGCATCACGGAATTCGGCGGTGCCGTTTTCCATCACCACCTTGCCGGGCAGGAATTTCAGGGTCGCCGGGTTCGGCGTGGCTTCGGTCTGAATGAACATGGGAACCTCCGAGCGGTTTCAAGGACCGCCGTTCAATTTAGAATACTTCAAAAGAAATAGGCCTGAACGCGACGCCCTTCAAGCCTGATCAGAGATTTCGCGCCGATCAGCAGAGCGCGTCAATTTCCTCGTTGGTCAGCGTGTCCGGCAGGACGGTCACGGGAATGGGATAGGCCGCCCCGCGCCCTGCGATCATGGAGACGAGCGGGCCGGGCCCTTCCTTGGTCGATCCGGCCGCCAGCACCAGGATGGCGATGTCGCGATCTTCCTCGATCAGGGCGTTGATCGCCGCCGTCGCATTGCCTTCCCGGATCACGATCTCGGGCTCGATGCCGATCGTCTCGCGCACGGTCTGGGCCGCCTTCGCCATCACGGCCTCGGCTTCCTCGCGGGCTTCGGCGCGCATGATTTCCTCCACGCCCAGCCACTGCTGGAAGTCGCCTTCGGGGATCACATAGATCAGCACCAGGCCGCCATTGGAGTTCTTGGCACGACGCCCGGCATAGTGCACGGCGCGGGAGCATTCCGGCGTATTGTCGATCACCGCCATGAACTTGCGACGGTGACCTTCCAGGCGTGACAGGCGTGTTGAAACCATAAGAACCCCGCCGCAGGATGGGTTGAACTTCGGCCGTGCCAGCGGCCGCTTCCCACGGAAGCCAGCCGCGCAGGTCGGGGCGACTTTACTGCACGAAGCCGATAATGTCGCGGACTTCCTTCATGGTTTTTTCGGCACGCGCCCGGGCGCGCTCACCGCCGTCACGCAGCACGCTGTCGATGTAGGCGGTGTCGCCCATCAGGCGACGCATTTCGCCATTGACCGGCGAAAGCACATCCACGGCCAGGTCGACCAGAGCCGGCTTGAAGACGGAGAACTGCTGGCCGCCGAACTCCTTCAAAACGTCTTCCTTTGTGCGATCGGACAGAGCCGCGAAAATGCCGACCAGATTGTCCGCCTCAGGGCGACCTTTCAGGCCGTCCGTTTCGCTCGGAAGCGCGTCCGGGTCGGTCTTCGCCTTGCGGATCTTCTTCGAGATCGCGTCGGCGTCGTCCATCAGATTGATGCGCGACAGGTCGGACGGATCCGACTTCGACATCTTCTTCGTTCCGTCCTTCAGGCTCATGACGCGCGGCGCCGGGCCATCGATCAGCGGCTCGACCATCGGGAAATAGGCGTGGACGGGCTCCTCGCCGACCGTGATGTCGATGCCGAAGCCGGCGCGGCGGATGTGCTCGACATAATCGAGATTGAACTTCATCGCGATGTCACGGGTCAGTTCGAGGTGCTGCTTCTGGTCCTCGCCGACCGGCACATGGGTGGCGCGGTAGACGAGAATGTCGGCCGCCATCAGGCTCGGATAAGCGTAGAGACCGAGCGAGGCCTGCTCGCGATCCTTGCCGGCCTTGTCCTTGAACTGCGTCATGCGGTTCATCCAGCCGATGCGCGCGACGCAATTGAAGATCCAGGCGAGCTCGGCATGCTGCGGCACGGCCGACTGGTTGAAGACGATGTGGTTCTTCGGGTCGATGCCGCTTGCGAGGAAGGCCGCAGTGATCGAACGGATCTGTCCGGGCATGTCCTCATGAACAAGTTGCGCGGTCAGCGCATGCAGGTCGACCACGCAATAGATGCAGTCGTGATGTTCCTGGAGCGCAACGAACTTGCGGATGGCACCGAGATAATTGCCGAGATGCAGGTTGCCGGTCGGCTGAACGCCGGAAAAGACCAGCGGCTTGAACTCACCCATGATTGTCCTCAACAGGCTGGTGGAGGGCCCGATCTCACGATCGAAATTAGCCTGCGGCTTATGCACCCGGCATGGGCGACAATCAAGGGCCAGTTTGGCCGCCGCGCTGTCTGCCCCCGGTCCTTCCGGCCGTTCGGAACCGACCCAAGGCGAGATCATGGCAGGCTGATATGGTTAACCCCGGTTAAGCATTGCGGCATCACAAATCCCATTTTGGAGCAAATTGCTCCTTACCTTGGTCACTTTTGGGAATGAAATACCCAACCTCATTCGAGAAGATCTTTCATGATGAAAGGTCCTTCCCAGGAGGGATAAGATGCGCAAAGGTTTTCGCGTCGCGCTTGCCTGTCTCTTGGGGCTGGGCGTACATAAGTCCGCCCTTGCCGGCGACAGAAATGAGCGGCGGGTCATCAAGCTCAAACACGACTATACGGCCGCCTACACGCTGCAGCGGGTCAGCGTCCGGGCGAACTGCTTCCCCACCGAATTGCGGCGTATCCTCGCCCATATCGCCAAGGAGACCGGTCGCCGGCCGGTGATCACGTCGGGCCACAGGCCGCATTCCGGCGGCTCGCAGCACAGCCATTGCTATGCGGCCGATATTCGCGTGCCGGGTGTATCGGAAAAGCGTGTCCTGGCGGCGGCGGCGACGGCCCCCGGCATCGGCGGGATCGGCCGCTATTGCAACGGACTTGTCCATGTCGACATCGGCCCGAAGCGCACCTGGAGCCACTGCAAGCGACGCTAGGCCTTGGGCTTGCGCTTCAGGTTCCGCCGCAGCATGCCAAGATCGGCACCGCCGATCGCGAAGGCAAGGCCGAAATAAACCACCATGGCGACGACCACGAGACCGCCGAGCGCCGCCACTTGGTTGATCAGCATGGCCTGCGGCGCCAGCCAGTGCGACCACGCCTCGGAAAGATAGACGAGAACCACGGCCATCACCGCGGAAGCCACCACCAGGCGTAGGGTGCGGGTAAACAGCGGCCATTCCCAAGTGAGGTGGCCGCGACGGTGCAGCGTGACGAAGAGCAGGACGGTGTTGATCCAGCCAGCCGCCGCTTCGGCGACCGCGATGCCGCGCTCGGCAAGAACAGGAAAAAGCGAGATCGCCAGAGCCGAGTTGATGACCACCGAAATGCCGGTGAATCGCATCGGCGTGCGGGTGTCCTCGCGGGCATAGAAGCCGGGCTGCAGCGCCTTGATCATCACGAAGCCCGGCAGGCCGATGCCGTAAATGGCGAGGATGCCCGCCACGACGGCGGTGTTTTCCTCGGAAAAGGCGCCGCGTTCGTAGAGCACGCGGATGATCTCGTCGGACAGCACCCAGAGGGCGGCGGCGGCCGGAAGCGTCAGGAACAGCACGAATTCGATCGAGCGGTTCTGGATATTGCCTGCCTCCTTCATATGCCCCGACTTCAGCGCCCGCGCGAGTTCGGGCAGCAGCACGACGCCGACGGCCACGCCAACGACGCCGAGCGGCAGCTGATAGATACGGTCGGCATACTGGAGGGCAGCGATCGCACCCTCCTTGCCGGAGGCGATCGCCTGGCCGATCAGCTGGTTGATCTGGGTGATGCCACCGGTAATCGCCGCCGGAACGGCGAGGATCAGCAGGCGCTTCACGTTCGGCGTGATGCGGGGAAACTTGAAGCCGATGCTCATTCCGGCATGACGGACACCTGCATAGACGACAGCCATCTGCAGCACCCCGGCAGCCAGGACCGACCAGGAGAGATACCAGGCCGTCGTCGCCGGGTCGGCGCCGCTATAGAGCGCCCAGAACAGCGCGCCGATCATCAGGACGTTGAGGAAGACCGGGGCGATGGCGGCGGCAAAGAAGTGATGCAGGGAGTTGAGCATGCCCGACAGCATGGCGGTGAGCGACATGCACATCAGATAGGGGAACATGACGGCGGCGAGCCGCACCGTGAGCGAGAACTTTTCCGCATCGTCAGCGAAACCCGGCGCGATCACCCAGCGCACCAGCAGCGGCATGGACAGTTCCATGGCGATGGTGATCAGCATCAGCACCGAGAAGAGAACGCCGAAGACCTCCTCGGAAAAACGCTTGGCGCCCTCGACGCCGTTCGCCTCTATCTCCTTGGCAAACAGCGGCACGAAGGCGGCGTTGAAGGCGCCTTCGGCGAAGAGACGGCGAAAGAGGTTCGGAAAACGGAAGGCGGCGTAGAAGACATCGGCCATCGGCCCCGTACCGAGGGCGGCCGCCATCAGCGTTTCGCGGGCAAAGCCGAAAACGCGGCTGCCCAAAGTCGCGCCGCCGACGGTCATGAACTTCTTCACCAGCCCCATCGTCAGACCCTGGCCTTCTTCTGTACCTGCGGCGCAATGATGCCCGAGGGCATGCGGTCGCGCAGCTCATCGCCCTGCTCGGCCATCACCGCCTTGAGCTGAGTGGCGATGCTCGCCTGACGGTTTTCGTTGGTCACCTTCTGCCCGACCAGATCGGTCACGTAGAAGGTGTCGATGACCTTCTCCCCGAAGGTCGTGATGCGTGCGGAGTGAATGTCGAGCGACAGGTCGGAGAGCACGGCCGTGATCTCCGCCAGCAGGCCAATGCGGTCAAGGCACTCGACCTCAACGACCGTGAACTTGTTGGAGAGCGTGTTCGAGATCGTCACATGCGGCTGGACCGGGAAGGTCTTGTTCTTCTTCTTGCCCTTGGAGCGCGTGGCGATCACTTCCGGCAGACGCTTGCGGCCGGACAGCACGTCCTCGATCATCTTGCCGATCGTTGCGGCGCGCCGCATTTCATCCTCATCGATCGGGAACTCGCGGTTGATGAGAATTGTATCGAGCGCGCGCCCGTCGGACGTCGTGAAGATCTGCGCGTCGGCAATATTGGCCCCCGCCGCCGCACAGGCGCCGGCGATGATCGACAGCAGGCGCGGATGGTCGGGAGAAAGCACCGTAATCTCGGTGATCGCATGGAAGGAATGGGTCCTGACCATGGTCGCCAGCGCCTTGCCGGCCTTGTCTGCCTCGCGAATGAACTGGGCATGCCGGACCTGGTCCTCGAGCTCGACCGACAAGAGGTAGGGCTCGTAGTGCAGCTTGGTATAGGTCTTCTGGTCCTTCTGGCTCCATTCGCCGAGCGCCTGGGTGAGCCTCTCGGCGGCATGCTTGGCCCGGTCCTTGCGCGAGACCTCGGAGAAGCCACCCGACAACAGAAGTTCGGTCTCGTAGTAGAGCGTGCGCAGCAGCTGGCCCTTCCAGCCGTTCCAGACCCCTGGACCGACAGCCCGGATATCGCAGACGGTGAGGACCAGCAGCATCTTCAACCGGTCGAGCGACTGCACCTTCTCCGCAAAGTCGGTGATGGTCTTGCGGTCATGCAGGTCGCGGGTCTGCGCCACCATCGACATCAGCAGATGCTGCTCGATCAGCCAGGCCACGAGTTCCGTCTGCTTGGCATTGAGGCCAAAGCGGGGGCAAAGCTTGCGCGCCACCTTGGCACCGGCGATCGAGTGATCTTCCTGGCGTCCCTTGGCGACATCGTGCAGCAGCACCGCGACATAAAGAGCCTGACGGTCCTCGATGCTCGGCAGCACCTTGGCCGAGAGCGGGTGGATGTCGTCAGACTGCCCCTTGTCAATCTCGGCCAGAACCTCGACGGTACGGATCAGGTGCTCGTCGACGGTGTAGTGATGATACATATTGAACTGCATCATCGAGACGATCTTGCCGAATTCGGGAATGAAGCGCCCGAGCACACCGGACTCGTTCATCCGCCGGAGCATGAAGCCCGGATCGCGCCGCGAAGTCAGGATGGCGAGAAAGAGACGGTTGGCCTCTTCGTTCTCGCGAAAATCGTGATCGATCATCGACAGCGAGCGGGTGACCGCCTTCAGGGCGTCGGGATGGAATTCCAGGCCCTTGAGGTCGGCCACATGGAAGAGCCGCATGATCGAGACCGGATCGCGCTTGAAGACGTCCGGATCGGCGAGCGCGATGCGGCCGCGGTCCTCGATGAATTCCGGCGTGCCGGGGATCTTGCGAGGCCGGTTTGCAAAGCGGCCGATGACGCCGCTCAAGCCCGGGGCCGCCTTTGCCTGCTGCTCCTCAAGCGCCGCGCAGAAGATACGGGTCAGATCGCCGACATCCTTGGCGACAAGGAAATAGTGCTTCATGAAGCGCTCGACGGCCGAGAGGCCGGGGCGCGGCTGATAGCCGAGATTGCGGGCAATCTCCGGCTGGATGTCGAAGTACAGGCGCTCCTCTGGCTTGCCGGTGAGATAGTGCATATGGCAGCGCACCGCCCAAAGGAAATCGTCGGCCTTCTGGAACAGGCGCCATTCCTGACGCGACAGGACACCAAGCCGAACGAGGTCGCCGGCGTCGCGGACGTGGTACTTGTACTTGGCGATCCAGAACAGGGTCTGCAGATCGCGCAGACCGCCCTTGCCTTCCTTGACGTTCGGCTCCACGAGATAACGGCTGTCACCGGCCTTGCGGTGGCGCTCGTCGCGTTCGCCAAGCTTGGCGGCAATGAATTCCGGCGCGGTGTTGTTGGTCACCTCCTGGTCGAAGCGGCGCTGGAGCTCGGCAACAAGCGTCTCCTGGCCGCAGACGAAGCGCGCCTCAAGCACGGCCGTGCGGATCGTCATGTCGTCCTTGGAAAGGCGGATGCACTCTTCCACCGTGCGTGTGGCATGGCCGACTTTGAAGCCGATGTCCCACAAAAGGTAGAGCATGAACTCCACGGCCTTGTGCATGTCGGATGTCAGCTTCGACGGCGTCAGGAACAGGAGATCGATATCGGAGCCCGGCGCCAGCGTGCCGCGACCATAGCCGCCGACGGCGGCAACCGCGACGCTGGCGGCGTGGTCACGATAGACATGGTTGACGACGATCTCGAAGATGACGGAGATCAGCTGGTCCTGTATCCAGGAGATGCGCCGGGCGCATTCCAGACCGCTGCCATCGGCGAAGAGCTTGGCCTTGGCCACTTCGCGGCCATCGGCGCTGGCCTTCTTCAGGATCGGGAGGAGACCGGCGCGTATGTCGAGCAGATGGCCGGCATGGGTGCGGGCAACGGCCTCGCAGTCGGCCTTGAGGGCGGCGACATCGAGCAGGTCGCCGTATTCGAGTTCAGTCGTGGCCATTGATGCGGCAAGCTTTCCTGGCTGATCGTCACCGACCCAAGGGCCGGAGACGGATGGCGCTATAGCGCCTTTCCGGCGCGTTGGACAGGGATATTAGCCCTCAAGGCTTGCCAAGTTGTTTCCTCAGGTCATAGAGCGCGTCCAGCGCCTGGCGCGGCGTCATGTCATCAAGATCGAGGCTCTTCAGCATTTCCTCGACCTTGGACGGCCCCGCCTTCTTGGCCTCCTCTCGGCGCACGGCGACCTGGAAAAGCGGCAGGTCGTCGATCAGCGAGCTGGCCGGATTCTTGCGGTCGGCGTCCTCAAGCCGCGTCAGAACCTCGCGGGCGCGCGCCACCACAGAGGCCGGCAGGCCGGCAAGGCGCGCCACCTGGATGCCGTAGGACCGATCCGCAGCCCCAGGCCCGACCTCATGCAGGAATATGACGTCATTGTCCCATTCCTTCACCCGCATCGTGACGTTGGAGAGCCGCGCCAGCTTCTCGGACAGCACCGTCAGCTCGTGGAAGTGGGTGGCAAACAGCGAGCGGCAACGATTGACCTCGTGCAGATGTTCGACCGCCGCCCAGGCGATCGACAGGCCGTCAAAAGTGGCGGTGCCGCGACCGATTTCGTCGAGGATGACGAGCGAGCGCTCGGTTGCCTGGTTGAGGATAGCGGCTGTCTCGACCATCTCGACCATGAAGGTCGAGCGACCACGCGCAAGATCGTCGGAGGCGCCGACGCGGGAGAACAGGCGGTCCACCACGCCGATATGGGCAGACCCTGCCGGCACGAAGGAGCCCATCTGCGCCAGAATGGCGATCAGCGCGTTCTGGCGCAGGAAAGTCGACTTACCACCCATGTTGGGGCCGGTGAGCAGCCAGATAGCGCCGTCCGACCCGCTCTCGGATGGCGACAGGTCGCAGTCATTGGCGATGAACGGGCTCGCCGCCTGCCGGCGCAAGGCCTGCTCGACAACCGGATGGCGGCCGGCGACGATCGCAAACATCCGGCTGTCGTCGACGAGCGGGCGGCAATAGCCCTGTTCCTCGGCAAGCGCCGCCAGGCCTGCGGCCACGTCGATGACGGCGAGCGAACGGGCCGCTGCCTTGATCGGTTCGGCCGCAGCGACCACCGCAGCCGTCATCCGCTCGAAGGCTTCGAGCTCGATCGACAGCGCCTGACCGGCGGCATTGGCGATGCGGCTTTCGAGATCGGCAAGCTCGGTCGTGGTGAAGCGCATGGCGCTTGCCATGGTCTGGCGGTGGATGAAGCGGGCCTTGGCCGCCTCCCCTTCCGTCATGGTCCCGGAATTGCCGGCGGTCACCTCGATGAAATAGCCGAGCACGTTGTTGTGCTTGATCTTCAGCGACTTGATGCCGGTCTCCTCGGCATATTGCAGCTGCAGCCCGGCAATGACGCGTCGCGACTGGTCGCGCAGCGCCCGCACCTCGTCGAGTTCGGGCACGGCACCTTCCTTCAGGAAACCGCCGTCGCGTTTCAGGAGCGGCAGATCCTCGGCCAGCATCGAGCCCAGAAGAGACGCGAGATCCGCAGGCAGCGCCTTCAGGTCTTCGACGGCGCGGGCAAGCTCATCGGGAAGCGTCGCGCGACCCAGCAGGCCGGCAACCTCGCCAGCGGTGACGATTCCCTGCAGGATGGCGCCGAGATCGCGCGGACCGCCACGGTCGAGCGCCAGCCGGGACAGCGCACGCGGCATGTCGGGCACGCGCTTCAGACCGTCGCGCAACCGGTCAGAGAGCGATGGCTCCGACAGCATGAAGGCGACGGAATCCTGCCGCCTCGCGATCGCCTCGGGGTCGGTCAGCGGCGACATCAGCCGCTCGGCCAGAAGGCGCGCGCCGCCACCGGTCACGGTCCGGTCAATTGCCTTCAGCAGGGAACCGTTGCGATCGCCTGACAGCGTTTTCACCAGCTCGAGATTGGCGCGCGTCGCCGGATCGATGAACAGGGTCGAGGCGGCACTCTGGCGTTCGGGAAGCCCAAGCGGCGGGCGCTCGGAAATCTGCGTCTTCTCGACATAGGCAACGGCGGCAGCGGCAGCTGCGATTTCCGCACGACTGAAGGTGCCGAAGCCGTCGAGCGTGTTGACGCCGAAATAGCGGGCGATGCGCCCTTCCGCGGTCGCACTGTCGAACAACACCGCCGGCTGCGGCACGACGACACGTCCCAGCACGTCGAAGGCCGGTTTAAGCTCCGGATCGAAGAAGAGCGTGTCCGGGACGATCAACTCCCGCGGCTCGATGCGCAGAATATCGGCGAGCAGTCGACCCTCGTCGGTCTCGGCCAGACGAAAGATGCCGGTCGAGATATCGATCCACGCGATCGCCAACTGCGGGGTGGCCCCACCCCGGATGCGGGCAAGGGCCATCAGATAGTTCGATTCCGAGGGCGAAAGCAGCTTTTCCTCGGTCAGCGTGCCAGGCGTGACCAGCCGCACGACATCGCGCTTCACCACGGATTTCGATCCGCGCTTCTTCGCCTCGGCCGGGTCTTCGACCTGCTCGCACACCGCGACACGGAAGCCGAGCGAAATGAGCTTCTGGAGATAGTCGTCGGCCGCATGGACAGGCACGCCGCACATGGGAATGTCCTGCCCCAGATGCTGGCCGCGCTTGGTGAGCGTAATGCCCAGCGCCCGCGAGGCATCGACGGCATCCTCGAAGAACAGCTCGTAGAAGTCGCCCATGCGATAGAACAGCAGGCTTCCGGGATTGTTGGCCTTGATCTCGATATACTGTTCCATCATCGGGGTCGCCGACGCACGGCTTTCCTCCGAGACAAGCTCTGCGGTGTTCAGGACCTCGCGGGTGGAGGCGCTGTTGATTGTCACTGTCTAAAGTTTTCTTGAAAAGGAAGTCGTGCGACACTAACGACCTGAGGCAAACAAAAACAACCACCAAGGACCGCCGGGGCAAGGCTGCCCACAACTAGCTTAGAGGGAACATGGCAAGCAGGGACCGCAAAGAACGCAGCAAGACCTCCGTCACCGAGCAGGAAGCGCTCGATTTCCACGCCCAGGGGCGGCCGGGAAAGCTGGAGATTACCCCCACCAAGGCCATGGCAACCCAGCGCGACCTGTCGCTGGCCTATTCGCCGGGCGTCGCCGTGCCGGTCAAGGCGATCGCCGCGGATCCGGCCACGGCCTATGACTACACGACACGCGGCAACATGGTCGCTGTCATCTCCAACGGTACGGCCATCCTGGGTCTCGGGAATCTCGGCGCGCTGGCCTCCAAGCCGGTGATGGAAGGCAAGTCGGTTCTCTTCAAGCGTTTTGCCGACGTCGATTCCATCGATCTCGAAGTCGACACGGAAAATGTCGAGGAATTCATCAACTGCGTGCGCTATCTCGGCCCCTCCTTCGGCGGCATCAACCTTGAGGACATCAAGGCGCCCGACTGCTTCATCATCGAACAGCGGCTGCGCGAGATCATGGACATTCCGGTCTTCCATGACGACCAGCACGGCACCGCAATCATTGCCGCGGCCGGCCTCATCAATGCGCTCGAACTGACGGGCCGCGACTTCAAGACCACCAAGCTGGTCTGCAACGGCGCAGGTGCTGCCGCAATCGCCTGCATCGAGCTGATCAAGGCCATGGGCTTCGACCCGGCCAACATCATGCTGTGCGACACCAAGGGCGTGATCTACCAGGGACGCACCGAGGGCATGAACCAGTGGAAGTCGGCGCATGCGGTCAACACCGATCGGCGCACGCTGGCGGAAGCGATGAAGGGTGCCGACGTGGTGTTCGGACTGTCGCAGAAGGGGGCCTTCTCCGCCGACATGATCCGCTCCATGGCCGACAATCCGATCATCTTCGCCATGGCCAATCCGGATCCGGAGATCACCCCGGAGGAAGTCGCCGAAATCCGCGACGACGCGATCATGGCGACCGGGCGCTCGGACTATCCCAACCAGGTCAACAATGTCCTCGGTTTCCCCTACATTTTCCGCGGCGCGCTTGACGTGCGCGCTTCGCAGATCAACGATGCGATGAAGATCGCGGCCGTGCGGGCGCTTGCCAATCTTGCGCGTGAAGACGTGCCGGACGATGTCGCCGCCGCCTATCAGGGCAATCGCCCGCGCTTCGGGGCCGAGTATATCATCCCAGTTCCCTTCGACCCGCGTCTCATCTCCGCGATCCCGGTCGCGGTGGCAAAGGCCGCAATGGAAACCGGCGTCGCCCGCAAGCCGATTGAGGATCTCGGCGCCTATGCGCGCGAACTCTCGGCCCGGCGCGACCCGATTGCCGCCACCACCCAGCATCTTTACGAGCGTGTCCGCCAGAATCCGAAGCGCGTCGTCTTCGCCGAGGGCGAGGAGGAACAGGTCATGCGCGCGGCGATCTCGTTCGCCAATCAGGGTCTCGGTACCGCCATCCTGCTCGGCCGCGATGCGCCGCTCAAGGAAACCGCCGAACGCGCCGGTATCGATCTCGACCGTCCCGGCATCGAGGTCGTCAACGCCCGCGTCTCGACCCGAGTCGAGGCCTATACCGAATATCTCTATTCGCGCCTGCAGCGCAAAGGCTACCTGCTGCGCGACTGCCAGCGGCTGATCAACACCGACCGAAACCACTTTGCCGCTTGCATGGTGGCGCTCGGCGATGCTGACGCCATGGTAACGGGCACGACCCGAAACTATTCGACCGCACTTGAGGACGTGCGCCGCTGCATCGATCCCCAGCCGGGCCACCGCGTCATCGGCGTGTCGCTGGCGCTCACTCGCGGCCGCACCGTGCTCGTCGCCGACACCGCCGTCCACGACATGCCGACGGCGGAGGAACTCGCCGACATCGCGGAGGAAGCGGCCGGCCTTGCCCGTCGTCTCGGCTATGAACCGCGGGTCGCGCTGCTCGCCTACTCCACCTTCGGCCACCCCACCGGCGAACGTTCGGAGCGGCTGCGCGAGGCGGTGAAGATCCTCGACAAGCGTCGCGTCGATTTCGAATATGACGGCGAGATGGGCGCCGACGTGGCACTCAACGCGCACCGCATGGAGCAGTATCCGTTCTGCCGCCTGTCGGGCACGGCGAATGTGCTGGTCATGCCGGCGATCCATTCCGCCTCGATCTCGACCAAGATGCTGCAGGAACTCGGCGGCTCCACCGTCATCGGTCCGCTGCTGGTCGGTCTCGCCAAATCCGTGCAGATCGCCCAGATCGGCGCGAAGGATACCGACATCGTCAACATGGCCGCGATTGCCGCCTATAATGCCGGCGATTAGGCGCCGCCATCAGGGACGAAAAAAATCGAAGGGCCCGCCATCATCCGGCGGGCCCTTTCGTTTGACGGGATGGACGGCGATCAGCTGGCGAAACGCCCGGCGTCGGCGCCGTAGTAATTGCGGTAACGGTCGGAAATGCTTGAGATCGGCAGGACGATCAGCACGTCGGTCGTGTTGAAGGCGTGGTCGACCACGGCACCTTCGCCGATCATGGCGCCAAGTCGCAGGTAACCCTTGATCAGCGGCGGCATGGAGGCGAGCGCCTTGCGGGCATTGATCGCCTCGACCGGCATCAGGTCCATTTCGCGGTAAAGCTCAGGCAAGGCCTTGACCGCCCATTCGCCGCGGGCAACGGCGTGATGGTAGAGGAAGGAGAGCGCCAGGGCATGTTCCTCCGGCCGGATGCCGGGAAATGAACCGCAGCCGAACATGGCATCCACCCGATGGGTGAGCGCATAGGCCCAGCAGCCTTGCCAGAGCAGTTCCACGGTGCGCTTGGTGCGGTATTCAGGCAGCACGCAGGAGCGGCCGAGCTCCATGAAGCGCTTGCCCGGGTGGCGCGCCATCAGGGTATCCACGTCGAACTCGGTTGCCGAATAGAAGCCGCCATGGCCGCGAGCGATCTCGTGGCGCAGTAGCCGGTAGGTACCGACGATCTGATCCTCCGGATCGCCTTCGACCGAGCGGTCCAGCACGAGGAGATGATCGCAGATCGCGTCCCAGGCATCGATGTCGCGCTTGCGGCGCAGGGCTTCAGGGGAGACCTGCGCGCCCATCTCCTCGACGAAGACCCGATAACGCACAGCCTGTGCCGCATCGATCTCACGCTCGTTGCGGGCGATGCGGGTTTCGAGATTGCCGATGCGTCCCAGCAGACCTTCGGAGGAGCCGAGTGCCGTACCACCGGACTGCGCGGCACCATCAACGAGGGACACCCGATCCAGAAGTTCTATGCTCATAGCGACTCGTCCAGCTAGTGTTGGGAGCCATAAACCACGGATGTGCGACAACAAAGTGACAGGGGCCATTGCCTGGCCACCGGGTCAATAATCGCCCCAACCATCCCCTTTGCGTCACCGCCAATCCTGTCCGCGGCTCCTGATTCGAACCTACGCCTTCGAGGCGCGATGCGCCAGTATCTCGTCTATCAGAATGAGGACGGCGCCGACGGAAATGAGGGCATCCGCCAGATTGAACACCGCAAAGGACCAGCTTTGCGTATAGAACAGCACATAGTCGACTACATGACCGTAGACGAACCGGTCGATGATATTGCCAAGGGCACCGGCGATGATCATGGCAAAGCCGAGATGGGCGATGTGATGGCCGGGACCGGTGCGTCCCCACAGCCACATGACGAAGGCGACGATGACAATCCGCAGCCCGACGATGAACCAGCCATGGGCGTCCGCCAGCATGGAAAAGGCGACGCCGAGATTGTGGGTGCGGTACAGCGCCAGCATGGGCATGACCGGCACGACCTCATGCAGCGGCAGGTACAGTTCGACGGCAAGCTTGATCGCCTGATCGAGCATCAGCGCAAAAGCGATGAAGATGGCCGCCGGCAGCGGACGGCTGAAGGGCGCAAGAAACGCGTTCATTTGGGTCCGTCGAGCGTCAGGAGATGCCGGCGCACCTCGAACAGCATCACGCCGGTCGCAACGGCAAGGTTGAGGGAATCGGCACGGCCGACCTGCGGGATGCGGGCCAGCGCATCGGCCGCGCCGGCGAGATCGTCCGGCAGGCCGGACTGCTCATTGCCCATCATCAGCACGACCGGCTTGCTGCGATAATCGATCGTCCGGTAATCGACCGCGCCGGCGAGATGCGTCGCGACCAGCCGGGCGCCGCATTCCTTTTTCCAGCGCAGGAACTCGGCCGGCGTCGTCTTGACCAGCGGCACGGCAAAGAGCGAGCCCATGGTCGCGCGCACCGTCTCCAGCGAAAACGGATCGGTGCAATCGCCGACCAGAATGACGCCGGAAGCGCCGGCAGCATCCGCGGTACGGATGATCGTGCCGAGATTGCCCGGGTCGCGAACGCGGTCGAGCGCCACCCATGTCTCCGAACCGGCGGGGTGCACGTCCCTCAGCGCGGTCCAGCGCTGCTCGAACACGCCGGCGACCATTTGCGGATTGTCGCGACGGGTGATGGCGGACATCACCTTCTCGCTGACCTCGAGCACCAGTCCGCCAGCGGCAACGGTGCGGGCCGCCACCTTCTCGACCATGGGCTTGCCCTTGGCCGCCTTGGAATAGACCAGCGTGCGGATCGTCCAGCCGAGATCAAGCGCATCGATCACGAGCTTCAGGCCTTCCGCCATAAAGCTCTTCGTCTCGTCACGCGCCTTCTTCAACGACAGCGCCTTGATGTCCTTGACAATCGGATTGGCAAGGCTGGTGACTTCCTTCACCTGACCGACACGGCGCGGACCGTCGTTCCTGTAGTCGTCGCTCATTTCGGCACCCAGCGGCTGAAGAGGGAGGTTGACAATGCGCGCCCCGGCGTCTTGCCGTCGAGACCGGCCTCGCGGATCACAAGTTCCCCGGACTCGACCAGCCCGCCCTTGCCCCGCATGGTCTCGCGCATCAATTCGTGGATCGAATAGAAGCTCGCGCGGATGGAATAGGCCGTCAGCACCAGGCCCAGCGCCTTGGGCGCCAGAAGCTCCCGGCAAATATCGAGCATCAGCGGCAGGTGTTCGAACAGATGCCAGACCTCGCCGTTCGGTCCGCGCCCGAATTTCGGCGGGTCGGTGAGGATGATGTCGTAGCGGTGGCCGCGCCGTTCCTCGCGCTGGATGAATTTCATCGCGTCGTCGCAAATCCAGCGGATCGGCGCCTTGTCGAGACGGCTCAGCGACTGGTTCTCCCGTGCCCAGCCGATCGCCTTCTTGGAGGCATCGACATGGGTGACCTCGGCCCCGGCCGCGGCGGCGACCAGCGAGGCGACGCCGGTATAACCAAACAGGTTGAGGACTTTCAGCGGCCGGCCGGCCGTTTCGACGCGCTCCTTCATCCAGCTCCAGTGGGCGATCTGCTCGGGAAAGACGCCGACATGGCGGAACGCCGTGAAGCGGCCATGAAAATCGATGCCCAGCAAAGAAAGAGGCCATGTCTCGCCAAGCGCCTCGCGAGGAAAGCGCCAGCGCCCCATGCCGTCCTCGTCGGTGTCGCCAGTGAAGACCGCGTCGGCCTTGTCCCACACATGCGAAGGCAGAGCCTTCGGCCAGAGAGCCTGGGCTTCGGGTCGGACGATACGATAGGGACCGTATTGCTCGAGCTTTTCGCCCTCTCCGCTGTCGATCAGATGAAAATCACCTGCGCCCTGGGATTCGAGGATCAGGGGCACGCGCTCGGCAGGGCGCTCGCCCGTGCGCACGATCAGCGCGCGCTGCGGCTCGGCAGTGGCGCGCGCAGCCTCGGCATTGGATGGGGCCTCGGCGCTGCGGGCAGCACGCGGCGCGCTTTCGGAGCGGCGATCGGGCCGTGGCTTGAAGGCCGCCTTTTCCGCCTCGCGAGGTGCGCCCTTGCCGGGTTTTGCCGGCTTGCCTGCTTTTCCGGCAGACGCCTTCTGCATCGGCCGGCGTTCCTTGTTCTTCACGCGCTGATCCTGCTTGTCCTGAATTCGAGCGAAACGCCTTAGCATTACCGCCGTGCCGGGAAAAGCGCTTTCACCCTGCCTTTCCCTGCCATTGCAGGGGCAGCGACATCACTTTGCCGGCAATTGCGGCAGACCGCCGGCCAGATTTTCGGCGCGTGTCTTGTGGCGATCGGCCTCGGCCTGCCAGCGAACCGCCGCTCGGGATTCGTTGCGCGCCTTCTTGCGATACTTTCCCTGGGCAAGCCAGGTGGCACCAGAACCGAGCAGCAGTCCGACAATGAGCGCGAGAAAAAGAAAGACGAAGAAGGGTGCCGTCAGCGACAGATAGGCGTCTTCCGGCCGGAACGGATTAAGCGCCAGCGTCACCATCTGCCGGTTGGCAACCGACAGCACGATCAGGACGATCGCCAGCGGCACGAAGACAACGAGGGTGACGACTTTCTTGACCATGACGCTTAGCTCCTCGGCGGCTTGCCGCCCGACAGTCCGGCTCTGCGGGCCGGACGCTTCAAGTTAGGCCCGGCGGGAAGCTTTTCAAGCGCGCCGGGCGTCCCATCGGTCACTCGTCGCCGTCGTCGTCGGCCATGCCCGGATTGAGCCGCTCGCGCAACTCCTTACCCGTCTTGAAGAAGGGAACCCATTTTTCTTCCACGAAAACGGTCTCGCCGGTGCGCGGATTGCGTCCCGAGCGCGAAGGGCGATTCTTCACCGAAAAGGCGCCGAAGCCGCGCAGCTCGACGCGGTTGCCGGCCGCCAGTGCATCCGTGATCTCGTCCAGCACCGCATTGACGATATTCTCGACGTCACGATGATAGAGGTGCGGATTACGTGCCGCGACAATCTGCACCAGTTCCGACTTGATCACGCGCGCCCCCTTGAATGGTTGAAGTCAAGCTCGACGTTCCAAACGTGCCAAAGCGAAAAAGCACCGTCAAGGAACAACTTAACCGGCCTCGCGGTGTTCAGCCGGGCCGCCGGTAAAACACCACAATGTCACGCGATAATCAACCTTGACCGTGATCTTGCGACATCTCGCGCACCTCGGCGAGATCAGCCAGGCGCCCCATAAGCGGCGAAAGACGCGAGCAACGACACCGCTTGTATTCGCAGGTGCAATTTCCATATTGGCAAGCGAATGCAATAATGCGAAATGTCGGCCGGATCTCCCCAAAGCGTTTCCGGGCGGGCTAACCCGAACAGGCCTCGTATATGCTCAATCGCGTAGACTCTCGTGCGACGACCGCTGGCGGCCGGCCAAGCGACGATCCCTATCGTCTTGCCGTCAACCATTCGGCACGGGTCAAGCGACTGAAGATTCTCCTGCCCATCGCCGCCTTCGTCATCTCGCTCGCCTTCTTCGGCGTATCCGTGGTGCGCGCCTATCTGCCGGAAAACCTGCAGATCGGTTCCGCCAAGATCGAGAACGGCAAGGTTGTCATGGAAAAGCCGGCGATTGCCGGTCGCAACGAGGACGGGATCAGCTATTCCATGCGCGCCGAGCGGGCGCTGCAGGACATCAAGAATCCGAACATCATCGCGCTCGAAACGATCGCCGCCGCGGTCCCGCTGAACGACAAGATCATCGCACGGGTCGAGGCATTGAGCGGCGTCTTCGACCGATCATCAGATCTCCTCGACATGGACAAGCCCTTCACGATCAAGCTGTCGACCGGACTTGAGGCCAGCTTCCAGTCGGCCCACCTCGACATCAAGGGCGGCAAGATGGAGACCGACAAGCCGGTCGCCATCAAGGCGAACGAAGCCTCCATTGTTGCACAGTCGCTCAAGATAACGGATAAGGGGCGCATCATCACTTTTCAGGGGGCTGTTCGGGTGAATATCCAACCGTCCGCCATCCGCAAAACGGGCAATTGAGAGCCGGGCCAGTCATGATATTCGTACGCCGCACACCTATTCTGCCGACAGGCCTGCTGCTTGCCACGGGTCTCGCACTGCTGGCTGCTTCTCCGGCCGCGCTCGCCCAGTCGACGAAGAGCAATCTCGACGGCCTCAAGCTGTCGAACGATCAGCCGATCCAGATCGAGAGCGATTCCCTCGAGATCCGCGAGCAGGACAAGACCGCTCTGTTTTCCGGCAACGTGAAGGTGGTGCAGGGCACCACAACGCTGCAGTCGGGCAATATGACGGTGCACTATCGCGGCGAAGGCACAACGGTTACCAATGGCAATGCCGACATCGAGAAGATCGACGTGACCGACAAGGTGTTCCTGTCATCGGGAACCCAGCAGGCCACCGCCGACAAGGGTACGTTCAACCTCGACTCTCAGGTCTTCGTCCTTGAGGGCGATCGTGTCGTCCTTTCGGAAGGCCAGAACGTATTCGTCGGCTGCCGGCTGACGGTGCAGATGAATTCCGGCGAAGCCAAGCTCGACAGTTGCGGTGGACGGGTCCAGATCCAGCTCGACCCCAAGTCCCAGAAGAAAAACTAGCAGCATCGGCTCGAACGTGAAGATTCCCGTCGTCTCAGACCTGATCGGCGCAAAGCCGGCGCAGCAGCCGAAGCCTGCGGACAACCGCCTCGACAAGGCGCGCTACGAAGGCACGCTGATCGCCCATGGCCTGACAAAAAGCTACAACACGCGACGCGTCGTCAACGGCGTGTCGCTGGTGGTGCGGCGTGGCGAGGCCGTCGGCCTGCTCGGCCCCAACGGCGCCGGCAAGACGACCTGTTTCTATATGATCACCGGCCTCGTCCCGGTCGATGCCGGCACGATCGCCATCAACGGCAACGAAGTGACCGGCATGCCGATGTACCGGCGCGCCCGCCTCGGCGTCGGCTACCTGCCACAGGAAGCCTCGATCTTTCGCGGTCTGACGGTCGAGGAGAATATCCGCGCCGTGCTTGAGCTGCATGAGAGCGACCGCAAAAAGCGGGAAGCCAAGCTCGACGAGCTGCTGAGCGAGTTTCACATCGAGCGCCTGCGCAAGTCGCCAGCCGTCGCGCTGTCGGGGGGCGAACGTCGCCGCCTCGAGATTGCCCGCGCTCTCGCGACCGACCCGACCTTCATGCTGCTCGACGAGCCCTTCGCCGGCGTCGACCCGATCTCGGTCTCGGACATCCAGAACCTCGTCCGTCACCTGACAGCGCGCGGCATCGGCGTCCTGATCACCGATCACAATGTGCGCGAGACCCTCGGCCTGATCGACCGCGCCTACATTATCCATGCCGGCGAGGTCCTGACCCACGGCCGCGCCAACGATATCGTCAATAATGCCGATGTGCGCCGCCTCTATCTCGGCGACAAGTTCAGCCTCTGACCCCCCAGCCGAAGAAAATTCGCGCACGCACGCGCCCGCGCTTGACCAAACCTTTCAAAAAAGCAATTTTTGGGCCAAGTGGAGTTCAGCGCCGTGGCCGGTTTCGTCATGACCTGATCTTCGAGGGGGAATGTAGGGGAGTTTCGCGTCCGCATGGCTCTTTCGGCCAAAGGGCAACTCGGCGCCGAGACGGTCGGCAGGGGCGCCGTCTTCCACGCCCGTGACCAGATCGTG